>Ga0302252_1001324_pt1 | contig 14796 bp, 10 predicted proteins | sample AAG_RA_Leu_MG_FD_193511 | JGI IMG/M metagenome (GOLD analysis project Ga0302252, IMG submission 193511) | Enriched activated sludge microbial communities from anaerobic digester in WTTP, New Holstein, Wisconsin, United States - AAG_RA_Leu | ecosystem: Engineered > Bioreactor > Anaerobic >...
CTGTAATCTGTACCTATTATTTCTTTTGTATTATTATCTACCCCGAAGATTAACCATGCTTGATCTTTATCCCGTAAGTTAGCTTCATTGGAAAGTGCTGAAAAGTACTTTCCAATTTTATCGGTACTGAAGTTATCATTAGCATCCTTGAACTCAACAATCTCGTTTTCCCAATCCTGAATCAGATGATTCAGTAAAGTTTGTAATGTATCATTAGGCATTCTAAAAGCTCCTTACAGCACCTTTAACTGATATCGGGGAATAAGTGTTACTCTCGGGGAAAGCCTTAGCATCCCTATCCGGTCTTTTCTTTTTCATGTTCGCTTTGTAGCTTTTTTCTACTACCTGATAACAGCTTTGGTATTGTAGATCACCATAAGCAACGACCTCTTAAAAAAAGATGATGACTGTTGATTCATCTATGTCAAGGTGTCAAGGATGTGACGCTTACGCTTCAAAAATTATTACATGATCTTTGGAAAGCAATTCACTGGTTTGCTGTATGGCTTTTTCAATTTCCCTTTCTTTTATCTCTATGCCATCTGGAAAATAGCATTTCGCTAAAGCACCAACTTGGAATCCACCTTCTGCAAGAGCATCCATAAATGGGTCTTCTAATGACTGGTTGGCATACTCGACCTTATCAACATAATATAATTTGGTGGGGCAATCTAACGCCATTTGGAATCGTGATTTAGTCAAGTATCTGGCAAGATTATTATTACCGCTTTTTGGCATCATTTTGGTTCTATCGCCTCCAAATATCGAAGTTTTAATTCTTCATCCTCGTCAATTGTATCATAAATAATAGCATTGATGATCTCTCCAAGTAAGCCTTTATCTAACCTACCAGCTGCGACATGATAGGTAACATTTTCCATCTCTCTAATAAACCTGTGGATGCAATGAACATACCCATTGAGGATTAAAAACTCAGCGGATAATGAAATGGCTATTCTTTTATTCCCATCTTGAAAACAATGAAACTTATTCACGCAATAAAATAAATGGGTGATTTTGTCAGTAATTTCCGCGTAGTAATCATCATTTTGGATGTGGTATAAAACACTCTCCAATCTTTCTGCATCAATAATCCCTTTCGGTCCACCACCAGAGATTTCAATGGTTTTCTTATAAATTTCTTTGGCTTGTTCGATCGTGATATACCTTAGAGGCATTACTCTCTATCCTTCAGTCTTTTCATTACATCCTTAGCTTCTTCCAACCTATCTGCCAATTCTTTGCTTTTTTCACCCAGAAATCTTTCAAATTCATCTACTTCAAGAGGTTGAAGATATTCTGTTAGTTGATGATGTAAGACATCCCGAAATGCAAAATCTCTGCTAGCCATTTTCTGACGTGCTTTATTGATCAATGGTTTCCAATGAGCCTGAGATTCAAATTGTCTGAATAAGGAATCTGTTTCATAAAATGAGAGTCTTCTTCCTTTTTTAGCATATTCACTTTTTAGAATATCGGCAAAACCACATTCATAGGATGAGATTAAATCAAGAATTTCAGCATAAAATGTGTCCCGTACGCTCTCTTTTTCCTGAAATTTCAAAACTTTTCTGTAATCGGAAGCTTTTTCCCTAAAAATACTAACATATATCTTATCTGTATACAACGGATATTTGAAGTTACCCATATCTACGTAATCTTTCAAAGCATCCGTAAATTCTTTCCGATAGTTCTTTTCATGGAAATAGGAGAAAATAAATTCTTTATCACGCTGATTAATATATTTTGTTCCGCCACCGGTACGTTTGTTGATAGTATCAATTACCACATCCAAGATTAATTGTCTGAGGAGTTTTGCACGTTCACTTTCTGTGATCAGCATGGCAAGGTTCAAAAAGGCTTTAAAATCGAAGATGCTAATAATAGTAGTTTTGGTACCGAAATATATTTCGGTACCATACTGTGAAATTATAGCATTTTTTAGATCCTGTAAGGATTTTCCCCGTAGAACTTCATACCCATTTTGTTGTAATTCTGCTTCGTGCTTTTGTAAATACAGCTCAATAGTTCTAATTGAAACTTCGAAGAATTCTGCAACTTGCTCTTTTAGAAGCACTTCTTTTCCGTTAAATTGAATACATTTTATTCCTATGCTTTTTTTGATTTCTGCTAAGGCATACTTGTTATTTATCACATTCTGTCTGTTGATGGAAGAATTTGTCAGATCTTTTGGCATAATTGCTCCTTAAATTTTAATCTTATAGAACTTTTTTGAACTTTTCTACTAGGAGATAGTTAAATCGTAAGATTTAACTATCTCCTGTAATTCAGTTTCAATAAGCTCAAAACTATTCATTATTACACTTTATACAGTTATTCTTTTCTTGTTTTTCTTTTCAATTTTTCCTGCATTACTTTTCCTTTAGGCGTAAGTCTATATTTTTGTAGTCGGCTCTGAGGAACATCTGATCGAGTCATTTCAATCAAACCATGTTCGATGGAAGGAATAATATAATTTAGCCTGACATGTTCTGCATTTGCTAAATTTAACATCTCCTGTATTTCTTTCCTAGATATTTCACCTGAAAAAAGTTCAACCATTTTCTTGACTTCCATGCTGACTTCCATGGCATCATCCATGGTGACTTCCATGTTTTCTTCCATGGTAGATAACACTAAAGTCACCCCTACGCCCTCTTCTGATCGCCATATAGGAGATTGTAAACCAAATTCTTTGCATATTTTCACAATCATTTGACTTCCTCTACCTGATTTTTCCATTCGTCCATTAAGGTAAACAATATGGGCTATATCAGGATTACGAAGAATGGATACAGATTCTGTTAATAATTTTTCAGGAGTAACACCTTCCAAAAAAGATCCGGAATTGAAAATCTCTATTCGGTGAGGAAATATATGAACATACAACCCTCCCGTGTAACTTGAATAATCTCGATGAACTAAAGCATTGACCAGTGCTTCTCGGATAACTGCTTCAGGGTACTGAGTTTGATTAATTCTTGCAGTGCCTTTAGTACGAAAACTTACTCGTGTGGCTGTATTACGAAGAATAAATCGATAAACCTCATCCAGTACTTGAAGCAGAGGACCTTCAAATAATTTCATATCGGTGTATGCATCGTCAGTTTTATCAGTTGGGTAGCAGGTAGCTCGAATCCTGACTTGGGGATACCGTAAAGCAGTGTTATGAGAAAAGAGCACATCCCCCGCATTGGTCAATCTTCCATACTTAATGACCGATAGTAAAATTAAAACTTTTTCATGGTCTATTGGATCTGAGATTGTTACGCGCTGAGTTTCTTGAATTGACTTTATCTGTTTTTCAATTTCATTCTGATCCAAATCTTCTGGTAGCTTTGCTAAAGAAAAACGTCTTTCCCAACGTTCAGGTTCTATTTGTTTCCGCTGGATCATATCTCTTACTATTTCTATGGGTGCTTTTTGAGCTTTTCCCTCAGACCAAATATAAACAACATCTTGATAAGCATAAGGAATATCTTTCCCTTGAGGAATCTCGACCCAGATCTTGTTGCCTTGCCACAAAATACTAAAAAGCGATGAGGGTTTCAGGTGATCTCGAATATAACTTTCCCAGATATTAAGGTCCTCTGCTTTTGGTTTGTGAATTTTGTTTGCTGAAAAAGCATCCAAGTCAACCGCAAAATCTCCCCCTTTATCATTTAACATAGCACAGATGTGTATGCCCATGGAATCAAGCTGTTCTATTAAAAAGGAATCAAGATTATGATTCATGATGTTGCTCCTTGCTTTCAATTAAGTTTAATCCTAGTTGAAACAAGAATAACCGGTTTTACTCTGTGGAGTTTAGTTATTGCATACATCCTTTATACTTCATGATCGCCAATATTTGCGAAATCATCATCCTATTCAGCACTTTCAAGCGCTTTTTGGCTTCTAAATCGCCCTTCTCAATCCTTTTAGCCAATTCAATTTCTTCAGCTGATGTCAGCAAAGGAAAATTTTTGATTTGGTTGTAATAAAAATACAAGTCCTTATTCTTATGATAGCTTTTGTGTGATTGATTCACCCAATCTTCATCCATTTTAGTGATTTCCTGAAAATCAATTTCAAGATCATCTTTTAATTGTTTGAATTGATCAATCTCATCTCGTGATAAATCTGTCTGATTCAACACTTCATCCAGTACATCATCGGTTATTTCGTTCCCTGCCTGATAAAATGTGATTAGCTTTGAGAAAGGTTCCGTTTTTCTTAATTTGATGACGATTTCATGAAGTTGGCTTGCTTTATCAATGACAGCTTCTGAAGCCAGGTCGTTCAAATAGTTATTCTTAGTTTTTTTCATTCGCCCCCCCTTATCTTATTGAGACCTCCTCATTTCATTTTTCTCTCTCATGCATTTATCTCTTGATTTGTCGGTTTTTATATAGAAACCGAAGAAAGAAATTTAAGAAAAGATCCTCCTTGTTCATTCAAACACCCACAGATTTGTTTGTCAACGTTATTTAGTAATTCTTTCATAATTTTACTTTTCACTATTTATGTAGATTTATTTCTGCAAATCCAGTAAAACGCTTCTGATCATGTGTTTTAGTTGTTCACGTTCTCCAGGTAGTAACCTATTCTGGAGATTAAAAAGTAACCCTTCCTCAACATTTACAAGATTATGATTAGGGCTAGCTTCCTTCAATATGTAATGTAATATCTGCTGCCTACCCTTATCATCCAGAAACTTGTCCATAAAAAGTATAAAAATTAAGTCTGCAAGAACGATCTCTAGAGATTGAATACTAGTTTCTTTTCTAACTAGCAGTGATACAACCGAGGCAATATTCTCTATTCGATATTTTTCATTTTTTAGCTGATCAAAAATAAAATTTGCATCAATTGATAAATATTCGTAATGAAGATCAATCATTACTTTAAAAAGCTCAAACTTTCTTTCAAGTGAAATGATACCCTTTTTAAATGCAACAATAATAAGGTTTTGTGTGGAGAAAGATTTGATTAAATGCTCCTTAATCATAATAGAACGTAATAAGCGGTCGTCGCAAAAATAAGGAATCATGAGTTCTTTAGCTAATAATGCACTATCTCGCGTGCTTTTATCTAATACATCGAAGATATTTTGCTCAATATCTAATTTTTCCTCTGAATTACCTCGAATTTCTATACACATGTTGGTTGTAATAAAATCACGTAATTCTTCCATCAATGTTAACGACTCTTGAATCTCAGATAGTGTAATCTCTCTAATACAGTATTCACCATTAATTTTTGCAAGTATACTTATTCCATCCCGAACAAATATTTTTAGATCATTCACTGTTTCTGTTATTTCATCCAAAATAGTTTGATGAATGTAGATTCTTTTAAAAAATAGAGGTAAAAGGTCAAGTTGATTACTATAAGACAAAAGAAATAAAGGATAGATATCAATAACTATGGCATTCAAAAATGCTTCCTCAAGGATTTTTGCTTCGCTTTTTATTTCTTCGATTGTATTAAATGAAGCTTTAATGCCAATGCTAGGAGTCTGTATAAAAGATGCCCATACATCATACGGTCTTTTACCTATGAATTGTGGAATTGATGCAAAGAAAGCTTGAGATTTTTTGTATAAATCAATAATTTTTTCAGTTCTTTCCGCTATCTGATCTATAGGTTTTAAAATATCTCCAATATCATTCTCTTTTATCTTCAATTTCTGAAAACCTTTCTCTTCAGGAAAACGATTATTGAACTCTCCAAAGGATTTTTGAAATGCTTTAATATATTTTTCAGCCAATTCCTTTCCACCAGCTTGTTCACGTCTTAAAAAAATAGAAATAAAAGCCAGATGTGCTTTAGGATTATTACTATCATTTTCAAGTGCTTTGAATGCAAGATCTATAGCGATTTCCCTTTCACCAATAAACTCATATCCTCCAGCAAGCAATATCAGATTTTGTGTATCTGTCAGACGATTTTTCACTGTGTCAAAAGCGATTTTAGCTTCATTTTCTTTACCTAAACGGAATTGACACATTCCATAAGAAACTATATATTGAAAACAGTCAGAATTCTTCTCAAACAACTGTTTAAAAAGTTTTGAGGCTTTGTCCAAATTATTTAAATTGAGATTAGCGTTAGCTTCTAACTCTTGTATTGGAGTTTTCATTCTAAATTCTGGGCTGATTGTTTCTATCCAATTCAATAGCAAGCTATATTGACCAAGGTTGTAGATAGTTTGTGCATATCGCCAAGTTGCATAATTACCTTCCTGGATATTGATATATTTTTTATAATACTCTGCAGCAGGCTCATAATTACTATGATCGAAATAAAAATCAGCAAGACAAATTTCAGTTAGCATTTTCTCGACTTCAGTAGTAGAATTTTGCAAAGCACGTTGTAAAAGAACGTCTACGCCATCCGATCCGAGTCGTTGCATATATATAGCACGGATTCTCATTGCTTTTGAGTTATTAGGAAACTCCTTTTCAAGTCTACAAAGAACAGAATTAAGCTTATCATTTTCTAGTCTTCTTGAATAAAGATCAATGGCAAGTTCCGCTATATCAAGATCAAGTCCTAATCCATTAACAAGTAAATCATTTATGTATTTCTCCGCTGTCATAAAGTCATTAGTTTGAATTAAACAAAAAACAATTCGTTTATCAACCTCTCTATCGTTTCCTCCTAGATCTTTAAACATCTGGAAACTTTTAAGTGCATCATGATAAAGACAGAGTGAAAGTTGGGCAACTCCTTTATTCAGCAAAGGGACTGGTGATTTAGGATTTATTCTGGTTGATTTCTCTGCGGTTTCAATCGATTCTTTATTCAAACCTTGTGCTAAATAACATCCAGAAAGATTTGCATATACCATTCCCAGATAAAAATTATTTTCCTTATCTGCTAAAAGTTGTTCAGCTTCCTTTAAGCATTCAACAGCACGCATTAACATTTTACTTACCGTTTTTGGGATTCGATCAGGAGGTAATGGATTTTCTTGCATCATTTCATTTGTATAGATCATTATGTTGTGTGCGATAAGATTTAAAGCTTGCACATTCTTCGGTTCAAAAAGGATTACTTTCTCAAATGAAGAAATTGCTCCATTATAGTCTTTCTGATTCATCAGCTCATGACCAGAAAACCAATGAGTTAAAGCCATTTCCCTTTTTTCTTTAAGAAATGCCAAAAGGGTAGAAAATTCTCCAAGATCATAAAGAATATTAGCCTTCATAGTTATGGCTTCGTCATCATTAGGATGTTTTTTTAACAACTCCTCAATCATCAACAATCCTTCCTCAGGAAAACCTTTTAGAAGTTTAACTAATGCTCCTTTACAAACTGCTATTGGCAAATCCGGTTCTATGTCATTTGCTTTTTGAAAAAATTCTATAGCCTTATCAATATTCTGCAGATTGTATTCAGCTACACCAAGATTATGAAAAACACGAAAAAAGATATGTGGATCAATTATTTCAGTTTCTGTAAGGAGATCTGTCAGAATACGATCATACTCCTTTTTTGCTCTTTCAAATTTCTCCTGGTTCAGTTCTTGTTTAACCTGATTGATTCTCGCTTGATACCTATTTTCAATTTTTGATTTATATTCTTTTTTTACTTCATCAACAGCCTCTTGTTTCTTCTCACCTCTCAAGATTAGGGCTTCAATATCTGGCTGAATCAATTCTGGGAATTGACTACGTAAATTTGAATGATTGCATAGTAAAGTTGTTAACTTTATCTCCGACCAAGCAATCCCTTTTATTCCAAGAAGTTTTGCTTGATTCCGAAGGTATGTTTGTACTGGCTCACGAAGTTCACTAGGAGTAACGAATACCCACTCATTTATTATATATTTACCACTGTCAATGAGTTTTTTAGCTTTTTCTAAATCCTTTTTGATCTTTGCTATGTATTTTGCATCGGTAATCTTTTCAGGCTTCTCTGGGCAGTATATTTGAAAAAGGGTTTCCTCACTTTCGGAAAAACCATCGTTGCCACCATCGCCTCCACTATCATCAATAGTTTGAAAATCATGATATTCTGCTGCTAATAGTGATTTTACAAGTGTCACAAAGGTATCAGGTGAAGTTATTTGGCTTATCTTGTTCATAACTCTAAAGCTTTTCCATAGTACTTTTTCTCATTTCGAATTCTTATATTTCCGTTAGTTGGTCATTGATGTCGTATAGAGATAAAAGTTTTGTGAGTTTTTCTTTATGGTTCTTTTTTAAATCATCAAGTTTCCAGCTATCATACTCGGTTAACACTTTGACTGAGTTGCTAAACAGCTCAATATTTTTTTTGAAATAATTCGCTTTTTTCTTTTCATAGTCTAGGTTTCCTTGAGCTGTGTTTTTTCTTCTTGAAATGAGAATTAAGTTTCCAAGCTTGTTTGTCCATTCCTCTCTTTCTTCTGCAGTAAAATGACTAATCCAATCAGATTTATCACTCGGATTTTGAGGCAAAATATGTTCAATACTAATCGTTGGTGGTGGTAAAAATTGTGAAGTATCACCATGATATGCAAGGTCAATTTTTAGTAAGATATATTTTGCATATTTTCGGCCATAAATATTTCCTGATAGTATTCTCTTCAGATCTTCTTTTTGAATATCAAAAACATTAGAATCAAAAAGAGTAGATGTACTGTATGAAGATTCAATTCTTTTTATTATTTCATTAAGATTGTCAATTCTTCTCGTTGTAGTGAAACCAACAATCCAATCTGATGAAAACTTTTTATCAAGTAGTTTTATGAATTGTAAAAGACCATCTATCTTAAATTTTTCATAAAAACAAAGTAGCGCAGCTTTCCAGTAATCAGCTTCATAACCAGTTTTTAAAAGCTCAAGATGGTTATTGAACTCAATCTCATTGCTTTCCTCAAAAAGATATAAATAGTTTTTGTAGTATTTATCAATAAAATCTAACGTAGATTTCCCTTTTATCAGTAATGGAGGTTTATTAATATAAATTTTTGTAGTTCTATCAAATTCTTTTCGATCATAGATATTTTCTTCAAATTCTTTCAATAAGTTATAACCAGTTCTTTGTTTAACCAGTATTGTCCTCAAATGTGAAAGAAAATTATCAAAATCTTCTCCAAAGTACTCTTCAGTTTCTTCCCATTTCTTTGCATATTTTTTTCTTTCAAAATCTATTTCAATTTTAGCTAAGTTTTCAGCCTTAAGAATATCACTATTTCTGAGTTTTATGCCTCTATTATTCATAACAGTAAATAAATGGAAAGCATCTTCTAATAGGTCAGCAGCTACATAAATCATCAGTACGTTTGATCGAAAATAAGGAAAAAAAGCATCAAGAGAATGTAGGTTGTTCTCAAAAAATTCAAGAATTGAGAGAATAGCTTGAGAAATATTTTGAATAGATATATCTTTATCATTTTTGATTTTATCGGTCAGTTCATATTTTTTTAGAGTTCCTTTATCAGTCATAAGGAATTCATTAATAAAATCTGCAACTTCCTCTCGAATATCAAAAACAATCCTGCACCTTTCTGGAACGTTATCATCAGGATTAGCTTTTTGGAATATAGCATTTCTACAAGAAATCATTCGATCTGTATTTGATGTTAGATCACGAACTACTGCATGAATCAATAATAACGTTATTAAGCGTTGTTGACCATCAAGAAGATCGTATTCTTCGTATTTTGTATTTGTTCCTGTTTCCTGTTTAATATTTTTTTTAAGAACAATAGATCCAAGGAAATATTGTGATTCGGGATTAGATTGACTAGCATTATATATATCCTCAAGTAATTCAACAATTTGATCAGTACCCCAAACATATGGTCTTTGATATTCTGGAATCCGGTACCATTTTTGGAATAAATCTTTAATAAACAACTTCCCACTATCTATTTCTTGCGCCATCTAATCCTCCCATGCTTTACTTATTGTTTCCATAACTCATTCAGATCAATAGTTTCGCTATGTGGTTGCTTGATTTTATCAAGAAGTTTAACTTTTACAGATAATGGAAATTGTGTCATTTGCCCAGCTATAAAGCAGCAACCTATTGAAAGGTTTGAAATAGAATCAAATGATAGTTTATCTAAATAACTCACAGCTTTGTTGATTGCACGTAAATCATTTTCATTCATTAATCTATGAATGAAATAATTATGGATCTGAGAAATAATTGTCGGGGAAATGTCAGATGGTCTTTGACTCGCGATTGTTAGAAAAACACCGAATTTCCTTCCTTCTTTTATGATTTCTTCAAATGTTTCTAAACGATAGTCTTTCCAAGTTTCTGATTCTCGAGCTGAAATCTCTGAAAGTATTGTATGGGCTTCATCTATAATAATATGCAATGAATTATCATTTTCTTTGTTTCTTTTAGCCTTTTGTAAATCATAGTTTGATTTACATATCAATAGTGGAATGATTTTTTTTATCTCTAAATCTACATTTTTAAGGTTTATAACTTGGATGTTTTTGATTTTTTGCTCTGAAGTAGTATCTTGGATATCAAAAACATTATTCAACATATCAAACCGTTTTTTTAGCCTTCCAATAAGTGGTGAAATATGCTCTTGGTTTGAATAACCATTCAATATTTCATAATAGTATTGATCAAGAATTTTAAATTGAAGTTTTTGAAAGTTTGATAATCCACTACTTTGTTTTAGAGATACATTAAAAAATCCATCTTCACCTATAAATTCTGATTCGTATCTATCGGCATAGTGATCATTGCCTCCTTTTACATGGTAAAAAGTACAATTTTCATTACCATGATATTTTATATCGTTAATATCTTTGTTACTATTAACAATTTTAAAACCCAATTCTTCGAAATCTTGAATAAATTTGTTAAGAAAATGAACATTAAATGTTTTATCTTTTTTAAATAAAATTTCCTTTAGTTTTTGATTGATATTCTTTATTTCTTTTGAATAATCATCGTTTTCTTTGTCAAACCAGTCTCTATCAATCGCCCTAAACAAAAATGGTTGTTGTGTTTTTTCTGTAGCGTTAAGCAAAATTGATAGAACTTCCAATTTTTCAATCTCACTTTTTGATATCGGATACTTAATGCCTGTATCACCCTTCGAACTTAATGAATAGATAGTCTTCTGTTTAGTTAAAATTTCATTATTGTTATCTTTTGAGTATTCTCCATTAAAATCGATAAAAACAAATTTCGAACTTATTTTAAAATTTACATCACAAATAATATGTTTAAATAATTCAGTAAATATTTTTGCAAGGGTATTTGATTTTCCAGAACCAGTATTGCCAAATATACCAATATGCCCAGAAAATAGTTTATTTGCAGACAAAGAAATCTCTTGCGTTTCTTCGTCAATAAGTGAACCAAGATGAATTTTAAGCTCATTACCTTCTGAAAGATGATGAAGTTTCTCAAACTCCTCTCTAGATAACAATTTACACACACTGCCAATAAGTGGTAATTCTTTTATACCATGCTGGAACCTTTTTTCGTTATCATAAAAACCAAAGACGGATAATATAAGATAACGACTAATTTTTTGTTTTTCATTTGTATAACTATTTTTTGTATGATATTTATCTTCCTCGAGATACTCTCCTTCTACTTTGCAGATGATCTCTGTGAAACCTTTTACAATTTTTACATAATTTGAAAGACCAACGGATGCATTTTTGATAGTTCTACCTTGAAAAAATAGATGAGGAAGGTTTTTATCTTTGTTTACTTTGACTACGATTTCTTTGCCCTTAACGCTGGAAACATAACCTATTATTAAAATAGAATCATAAACAGATCGATCTTGTAAGTTTATTCTATTCTCTTTTTGCATCAGCAATACAATCTTCCGAACATATGAAAATTTTTTTTAGATACTCAATAATCTCATTAAAAGGCATTAATCTAAGCTGTACTAATTTATCTTTTTCTGGACTTTCTATTTTTTCTTCTATATCATCGATTAACTCCAGTGGAGTATCTTTTAGATCTTTTACGTATTCTTTCCAAGTATCTTCAGTGCCAAAGATTCTGTCAAGTTTCTCTTTGCACACAATTGAGGAAATGACATATAAATTAGGATTTGCCTGTTCTTGTAAATCATCTTTCGATTTGTTATAGGTTTCATAAGAAAAATATACCACAACCAATGTGGGGTTGGATTTCATAGCACCATATAAAAGATCTTTAATATGTTTGTCATTCAATGAAAAACCCATAATAAAAAGAACGCTGTTTTCTTTTTCCAATTCTAAGGCAAACTTCCTTAACATTGAGGCAAAGTTTGTATCAAGGACCGTTTCAAAGTGCTTTTCTGCATTAGGATTTATAACAGCAATTTTTTTATAACCTTCTTGAAACTCCTCTTCAGTTTTGCTTTCAAGATCATCTGGTATATGTGATCCATTTGAATACATAATTTTGTCATCTTTAGCTAACCAAGAAATTGATCCATGTAATTTGACAATGTTAAATAAAGGAATATCCGATGTATTATCGAATTGCATGCTCTTGTATTTTAGAATTTTATTAAAATTTTTGACACTAAAAAAAGGATTTATTTGACCAGTAAATCCATCGTTATATGGAATATTCAGCCTTTCACATGAATCCTCAACAAACATATCGAAATTTGTTGTAAAAATATTCACTTGCTTATTTACGATATGTAATGAACGACTTGATATTATACTTGCCCAGAAATCTAGGAAGGAATCATAGTTTTCTTTTGTCTTAGCTAACTCTGTTCGCTCGGTGGAGTTGATCTCGTGTTTAACACATAGAATAGCTTTAGATTTTTTAATTAAAGTATAGTATTCTTTCAGTGCATTAAACTTTGTTTGGTCATTATTCATCCGTTCTTCTATATCACCTAATGTTGTTATGAAGTCACATGAACAACCAGAACCAATCAGTAAATTAATATGACCACTCTGAATAATCTCTTTAAGTTCTTTATTATTAATTGTTTTCATTGTATCAATAATCAGCATAAATCGTTATGCTGGGATTTTTTATTGACTCTTTGTAGAATTTACTTCTTTTCTCTATCATTATTTGCTCTCCTTTTCTTTGAAAAAACCTCATAATAAATATTACTAAAAAAATTGGTTGAGTTAGACTATAATTGAATTTTATCAATTTTCTTTCCTTGATGAAATACCAAGCAGGAATTTTTTTTAACAATAAGCATATCAAATTCTTTATTTTGGGCTGAGATAGTAAGTTCTTTTTCAACAACCAATTTAAATTGAATTTTAATCAAAGACTCCTTGTCGATGAAACTCATGATTTCCAAAGAATTTTCTCTAATACTATCTTGAAAGGATATGACTTCATTGTAAAAATTATCACATATAAAAATGATATCTGCATCATATTTTGCAGTAGTTGTACCATTTAAAGCAATATAAACATTATTATCCATATAAACTGGTACTATAATCCTGTTTTCAATATAGTCAATCGTATCTTGATCTGAAAGTTGTTTAAAATTCGGATTATATATTTGTTTAAAAAGAAAAGGCCAATTTTTAAAGCATAAACGTATTACATCAAGGTTTATCCATTTAAAATTTAAGTGGGGGTAGATTTGAGCTATATAGACAGCTTTTTCATCAAATTTTGCAATAACTAAATAATCAGATCTTTTGACAAATCCATCATTATCGAGTTGATTACTTAAATGAAGATGATGAAGACCAAAATAGTTTAAAAAGAAATCTATTTTTTGAAGCTTTTTTATACCTTTACTTAAATAACATTTTAATGGTAAACCACTTTCTATAACCTCAACAAGATCCTTATAAATAGTTTCATAACCTATAGGAATATTTAGCTCTTTTGAAATGAAGACTTTTCTTGGTTTTGGATTTATCAATCTTTTATTGTATGAAAAATATTGATAACGAAGATCTACACTATCTTTTGGTAATTCACTTTGAAGAAATCCTATTTTCTTTAGTTCGTTTGTAAAAAAAACACTCATATCTTTTTCGAAATCAGTTACTAATTTATTCATTTTTATGTTTCTTTTCCCCCTTTCACTCCAGAACTTTCTGCAGCAGCATCTGGCTGTTGGCGTAAAGGGGGATGTCGGTTTTGCCCAGGATGGAGGCAGGTAATGAGGTGAATTCATTTAGGTTGTCCATGGGGACCAATACAGTTTTGGCTCCATTCTCAGATAGTATGGAAACTTTGTCAGCGAAGTGTTGGGTTCTCTCTATCGCCCCTCCAATTGACACATTACCAAGTACCGCTAATCCACCCTTCAAGTTTTTGCAATATATTGCGGAAATGATTGCCACATACACTGCACTTCCTATTCCTTCGGTCACATAAGGACCTAGTAAATTTGATATCTGGATATTGATATCGTAGTTTTTCAGTGAGTGTTGTTCACTAAGGATGGTTTTTTCATTCGCAAGCAGGTAATGGTAAGTATTTTTTATGTTTTCCTTTACTGGTGTATTGTTTGTGCCGGTAATATTGATCTTCCCATTGCCTTTCACCGCGATCACTTCAATTTTAATCAATGAAACGTTATCCCCATCACTTGTTGCAGTATAACAAACTCCTGGAGGTAAGGGATTCCTTTCGATCAGGTTGCTGCCCCTTTCCTCCGGTAATCCAACAAATGTCTCTTCCTGGGTAGTTTTGTCGATATAGGAGAAGTTGGTGTCCCAGAATTCCATTCCTCCAATGCGCTTGAGTTGTTCTTTGACTCTTCTTCTCATTTCAAAAGCTAAGGCCATATACTCTTGAATATCTTCCTTTGTAAAGACACCATCAGGATGAATCAATTTGATAAAACCAGATACGATTTTCTTGACTGATTTAGTATCCCGCTGTTTG
>Ga0302252_1001326_pt1 | contig 14784 bp, 10 predicted proteins | sample AAG_RA_Leu_MG_FD_193511 | JGI IMG/M metagenome (GOLD analysis project Ga0302252, IMG submission 193511) | Enriched activated sludge microbial communities from anaerobic digester in WTTP, New Holstein, Wisconsin, United States - AAG_RA_Leu | ecosystem: Engineered > Bioreactor > Anaerobic >...
CCCCCGCGGGCGTCTACTTCTACCACCTCGACGCCCTGGGCTCCACCGTCAACCTCACCGCCGCCGACGGCGCGGTGGCCGAGGCGTACCTCTACGACGCCTGGGGCAACTACCGCGAGCTGGACGTGCCGGCCGCCGACGTCCCCGCCGGCTGGACCTGGGTGGTGGACCCCGACCTCGACGCCAACGGCCTCTACTGCTGAGCCACGTACCAGGCCTGCCTGCAGGGCGCCTTCACCGCCGACGACGGCCTCGCCGTCACCCCCGACCTCAACCGGATCACCTACACCGGCCACGCGTTCGATCCCGCCATCGGGCTGTACCATTTCCAGGCGCGGTTCTACGACCCCGAGGCGGGCCGCTTCCTGTCGGCCGACCCGTACCTCGGCGACCCCGCCACCCCGCCCAGCCTCCACCGCTTCCTCTACGCCTACTCCAATCCCCTGCGGTACGTCGACCCGACCGGCTTCCAGGCCGAGTCGGCCGAGGAGATCGCCCGGCGGAAGCTGCAGTCGGACCGGGCGCTGGCCCGTCTCGCCGACCTGAAAGGCGGTTCCGCCGCGGGCGACGTGGCGGTCGGCTTGCCGGCCGCCGCCGGGCGGGCGCTCTTCAAGCCGGAGGTCTACCGGCAGGCCGTCGAGGAGCTGGTAGCGGAGATGGAGACGGCGGTCCGCCACCCCGACGCGCTGGTTCAGGGCGCCGTCACCGGCGCCCTCACAGGCCCGGAGCAGCTCGGCGACTGGATCCGGGAGCAGCTGCCCCTCTACCGCGACACGCTGATCCGGTGGGACCGGATGAGCGCCGCCGAGCGCAGCCGTGTCGTGCAGGACCTGGCCGACCGGGGCCTGGTCAACATCACCAAGGCCGGCCTCGTCGTCTCCCTCACCCACCAGGCCCGAATTGTGGTGGAAGCTAATGGGCGAATCAAAAGGGGAGCCCACATTCGTTCTCAGACAGAGCTTAATAGCCAGAAACCATCCAATCAGAGATCGCCCAGTGGTCAATTTCCTCCGCCAGCAATTGACACAAATGAATCGATGCCGTCGTCGATCAAAAACGCAGATCCTGTTCTTTTTGGAAAAATAAATGCAAAAACTAGAGACGAAGAAATATTCCTACGTTCATTATCAACCACCTTTAAAAATAGTTCCATTTATCGCTCTGCGACACGTTTCGAAGGAAATATTATTGTCCAACGATCTGACATTCCACTCAGTATCCAAAATATTCGCAGGATGGCAGGTGGGAACATCCCGTTCATCCTTAACTCTCAAGGAGAATGGGAGATAGTAAATTTGCACCACATAGGGCGTCAGAAAGGTAAAATAATAGAAGTTCTCCAGAGCCATAACATTTACTCACCGAACACTGGTGGTCCATTACATATTCCTGGACCAGGAGGACTGGTTCGAGATTCAAAATTTTCAGCGAAATATTGGAAGCAGAGGTTGATTGATTTCATCCAATCCGGTCATGTGCATTCAGAAATGATTGAAGGACTGGGAAAATAATAATGCTTGAGCCATCTGAGATGTTATCCTGTCTGGCCGAAGCCCTTGTCGCCGGGCCGGCGGCTGAACCGGACATCCGTCTGGCGGAAGAAGCGCTGGGCGTCCGGTTTCCACCCAGTTACCGTCTTTTCCTCGCCCGCTGCGGCACCGCCGTCGGCGACGGCTTAGACCTGGCCGGCCTGTTCGAGGACGACGCGTCGGCAGGTCCGCCGCTCTGGAACCACGTGGTTCGACTGACCCTGCGACTTCGCCGCGCCGCCCGGGGCAGCCTGCCGCCGGCCTACGTGGCGGTGTCGGACGATGGGTGCGACTGCATCCATTACATCGACACGGCGAGCCGCCGTCCCGACGGGGAATCGCCCGTCGTCGCGATGGGTCCCGGCGCCGAGGCGGTGACCATCGCCGACAGCTTCGCCGACTACGTGATCCGGAGGAGAAGGAGTTAGTCGATAAGATGGTGAATTCCCACTCCATCCCCGCATGTGCGTGTATCGGCACGCCCGTTCGGACCGCCACGAGAATAGCCAATTAAATATAAGCAATCACCGATAACCGATAATCCAAAATGTCCAATGACAATTGTCAGATGATCAATGACCAATGAATCCCTTTGTGCCCTCTGTGCCCTCTGCGTACTGTGGTGAATCTCCCTCTCCGATTCGCCCTCTCGCCATTCCATTGACAAAAAGAATCGCTTAGCGTCTTGGCGCCTTCGCGAGCCGATTCCCCCTCTGCGCCTCCGCGCCTTCGCGAGCCGATTCCCTCCTCCGCGCCCTCCGCGGTGAATTCTCCCCCGCCGGCGGTCGGGCTATTGGATGAGCAGCACACTGTCAATTCCGATCATGGGATTCAAATATATGATCTGGTGCCAGGCGATCCTGTCGAAATCGAAGCGTGTCTTCCATCTCCCCCTGCGACAGGATTCTGGAACCGTTGGGCTGGCCGGCGGTGGCCGCCTGCAGCGCGTCGATGACCCGGCTTAGACCGGCAGGAGTGAGCCCCATCTCCTCCCAGGCATCCTCATCCCAGATCACCAGCTGCCAGCCGTTGTCCAGGGTGATCCAGTCCAGATCCATGTCCTGCGCTTCCCCTCTCCCTGTCATCTCCGCGCGCCGCTTGTCTGCTGCCGGCAGTGATTCTTCCATCATCACACCGTCTCTACTTGTGCAACGCATCGTCCACCTCAAAGTAAAAAACAGGCTGCCGCTCCCCCCTTGCCGCCGGCCCTGAGCGGCAGCCCGCATCACTGCCCGTGATGTCGCCCGGCGGGGCGCCGGATCCCGTGCGCCATCAGGCGACCATCGACTCGCGGTCGACGGCCACTGTACGTCCCGGTCGTTCCGTAGCGCGGAACGGAAAACGACTTTCCCCCCAAACGGTTCAGGTATATTCCGGAAAAGGGTTGTTCAGGGAACAGAGGCTCGAAATTTCGGGAACCGTTGATGGTTGATAGTTGATGGGACCTGGGACCTCGGTTCTGGGTTCTGGGCCCTCGCTCCCCGGCCCCAGTTGCCGGAACCCAGGTCCCAGCACCTAGATTCCGGCACCCAGGTCCCAGCACCCAGATCCCAACATCCAGGTCCCAGCACCCAGGTCCCAGGTCCCCGTTCCCGCCACACTCCTCCTCGCCCCCAAATAGTCAATAATATATAAGCAATCACCAATAACCAATATTCCGAAATGGACAATGAAAATTGTCAAATGATCAATGCCAAGTGGCTCCCCTCCGCGCCCTCTGCGTCCTCCGTGGTGAATCTCCTTCGCCGGTTCGCCGCTTCGCTGGCTCGACGGTTTGCCTCCCCTCGCCCTTCCATTGACAAAAAGCATCACTTTGCGTCTTGGCGTCTTTGCGTGCCCATCGGCTAGCGTCCTCGCGCGCCGCCGCCCGCCGCATCGTCGTAGTTTGCCCGGATCGCCGCCAGCGTCTCATGGAACCGCGCCACAAGCCAGTCGGGGCGGATGAGCCGGGCGCTCTCGCGGAACGAGAACACCCAGGCCAGCAGCTCCCACTCCGACGTGCAGGCGAAGGCGAGGCGCAGCACGTCCGGCGCGGTCCACTCGAGGCGCTGGTTCGGGCTCCAGGTCCGCTCGGCGGCATAGCGCGCCGCCGAGCCGCGCAGCTCGATCTCCGCCTCGAACGGCTCCCCCTTGATCACGCCGAAGTGGCGGTTGAACACGGCGTCGAAGTCGTAGTCGCGGGGGAACGCGTAGCGCCGCTCCGTGAGCGTCGCGGCGCGGATCCGGTGCACGGCGAGCAGCGGATCGTACTCCGACGTCCGCACCCGCTGGCCGGGCCGGCGCGCCAGGCGCGCGTGCAGGTACATCGCCTCGCGGTGGGAGAAGAGCTTGAGCGGCTTCACGCAGAGCGCCTTCGGCCGCGGCTCGTCCAGCGCCTGGTACTCCAGCGCCACGATCCGCCGCTCCTCCAGCCCCTGGACGATGGTCCGGATGGCGCCCTGCTGCGGCGTGTAGTCGATGGTGCCGGGGCGGAACACGGCGAAGTGGCCGTCGCTGCGCCGGCCGTCGCCGGCGAGCAGCGCCTGGCTCTTCTCCAGCGCCCGGGTCGCCTCGGCGAACATCTCCGCGCCCAGCAGGTGGGCGGTGAAGTCCCGGCACATCAGCAGCAGGTTGTATTCGGAATCGGACAGCGTCATGGCCGGCGGGATCCGCTCCGGCCGGCGGAGGCGGATGTACTTGCGGTTCCCCTCCCGGCGCTCCTCCAGCTCCAGGCGGTGGGCGCGCTGCAGGTCGTCCAGCAGCCGCAGCACCGACTGCTTGGAGCAGCTGAGCTGCCGCGCCAGCTCACCCAGGGAGTACTCGTCCCGCGTGAACAGCAGCTTCACGAACAGGGTGATGATCTTCTGGCCGTAGCTGCGATGCGGATCCTGCTTCGATCCCATGGCACCCCCTGCATCTGTCGTTTGACGTCAGCCACGCGTCCGGCCGGCCGTGCCAGCCTGCGGTCACTCCGGATCCTGGTCTTCTCCTTCTTCCTTGTCTTTCAGATTGCTGATCGAAACCACGAACTGGCTGAATTTGGGGGCGATGACCGCATAGCCCACGAAGAAGCAGAACAACAGCCAGCCGGCTCTGGCGCCATCATAGCGGATGGAGTCCGGATCGGTCAACCCGATGTGCGTGGCCAGGTACGGGAAGCTCTCGTAGACGGCCATCCCCCAGAGCGCCAGAATGAGGTAACCCAGGAAATGGACGAGCCAAATTTTGAAGTGTCACGATCCGTCCGATCATTGGCGCGATCGTGAGTATTTTCGCCACTCCCAGGGAGGGATTGGATTTTTGTCAACCCAGAGCCCGGAACGGTTCGTGCGTGCTTCTGACTCCAACATTTTGAGCACATCATTCTTAGAATACTTTACGAACCACCACGCATACCCCGCACGAACCAATTCTTCGTTCAGTATTCTCCCATCCGGAAGGACCACCCGGGCCAAAGAGCGGTCATATCGGTCGTGTCCTTTGCTGATCACACGCACCATCCGGTCAAAACACAGTTCGGAGGTGGCATGCTTCGCCTTTTGACCAAAGGGTTGACCCTTTTCCGGGCAATCAATTTCTGCAAGTCGCACTCGAATAGGTATTTTTTCAGGTGCGTCGGAATGTGTCCCGTCAGCCTCATACAACACTTCAATCGTATCGCCGTCCATCACTCCGATGACGCGTCCGGAGAAGTCTTTGGGGCGCTGTAAAGGTTGCCTTGGAGGAACTTCGGATTCAGGCTCTAGTTTGGAAGGCCGTCGCTGGCAGGAGCTCTTCATCAGTATAGGCAGGAAGATCAACAGAACAATGGCCGCCGAGACGCAGGCGATCAACCAGGGGAATTGACGGTTATTCATCTCAATGCCCGATCCGCAGTGCCCTCTTGACCAGAACACAATGTACTCAATTCAATTGTTTATGAATTTGCTGATGAAGTCAATCCGGTTTGACGATCCAGATTAATGAATGAGCCCCTGGCGTATTCATCATCATCCGTTGATCCCGTATGCATAAATTTTTACAGCGTCTGTATTTCTCCTTTATGTGATCCATGAAGTTCTTCTGGAGGTCGTTATCCGCTATAATTCAATTCGCAAGTTTAAGTCGGATCTACATGATCCGGAACTGCGCGATGGAACAGGAGACAGGGGGCTGTGACATGAAGATCATCCGAGTCGTCGTATTCTGCATCTTCGCGAGCGCACTCCTCTGGAGCCAGTGTCAGGAGAGGGACATCTGGCCGATCTTTCCAAGCCAGACGGAGTTGGGCGATGTGGAACCCCCCAGCGAGATGATTCAGAAATCGGACGCCATCATAGGCGGAAGATCCTATTCCATGGAGTGGCTACCCGGGCTGAACACTCGTGCCGTCAATATCCGCCTCTCAGTTTTTGAAACGCATCGGCAGGCGGAGTCTGAATACGACCAAAAAACCAGATCGTCCGGCGATTTTAGAGCTTCGACATTAGGCGATCGTTGCGTCATGTCGGGCCCAACGAGTCACCCACGATGGATCATCCTTAAAAAACGCATTCTGATTGAATATGAGACCTTCTATTTTCCGGAAAAGACTGTCAGCGACCAAACCGGGATCCTCCGCACGATATTGGGGCGCATCGATCATCTCGGATGCATGGACGATGCGGTTCAAACCGCTGACGCATCCGCCGGTTCAAGAGATGCGCGCCGCGATGCGGGTGACCAGACCACCATGGCCGAGGTGCCGGGGAAACCGCCAGAATCGGAGTCAGTCCCCACGCCAAAAGATTCGCTGCCTCCTCCGGCTCTAGAGGAAACGCCGCCGGCGCCAGAAGGTGCTGAGCCTCACCCGGCTGCATCGGCAGAAGCATCGGTTGATGCCAACAATTTTTTCGCCGTCTACCGTCCGGCGACAAAGATGCGGCTGGTGGTGAAAGGCGTGTCGGCGATTCGCGAAGGCGACGAGGTGCTCGGCGGCCCACTTGACTACTACTCGGCCCGTCAACTCACGGAGGGGGCACCTACACCAGCACCCGAGGCAGAACCGGCCGTACCACCTGCGACAACGTCCATCATCGATGGCGTGACCCGGGGATTAGTTTTAGTGATGACCATGGATCCGGAGATCGATGGTCTGATCAAGGGCCCCTTGGGTACGGCGGGAAAGGTACACGGAAAGCCAACCTGGCTAAAGACGCCTCGCGGTTGGGGAATCGAGTTTGACGGACGCGATGATTGGATTATGCTGGAACCGGACGGCGCCTTGGATTTACGCGCCAGCATGACCATCGAAGTATTGCTGAAGCTTCCCCAAGTCATCCGTGAGGAGGATCTGCACATGATGGTGTGGCGCGGCGATGAGCAGGGGGGAAAAGATCCTTACGGATTTTCCGTGCTGCAAAACTACCTTTGCTTCCGGCGCGATTTTCCCAAACACATGGAGGTAATGTGGCCGCTGAAAGATGTGGAGCATGATCGTTTCCACCTGTTCTGTGCTGTTCATCGGGCAGAAGAGGGGATGATGGAGTTGTGGATCGACGGAAAAAAGGTTTCCGCCGGGCGGGTCAAGGAACAGATGAAATATAAAACCATCAACATGACCACAGAGATCGGCTCGCAAGACAACGGGAAAAGCCAGTTTTTCAGGGGCATAATCGATGAGATCAGAATTTACAATCGCGCGCTGACGGCGGAAGAAATAACCACAGAAGCTCAGGCGTTGTTGAGATGACAGGATATGTGGAGAACCGGCATCGCCAGAAACTGCCTACCATTTTGCCTTGACGGCCAGCAAACAGCTCATCGAGGTCCCGCGCCCATCGGTATATAGAGGTTTAAACCGCCAAGTCTGAATATCCCGCAAGATGGCGTCTTTCCCCTCCTGGGGACCGCTGATCAACCGGGCTGTCTGAACATTGCCTTCCGGATCAACTACGATCTCCACCATCGCCTGTTCCGGATCCGATTTGTCGAACGCAACGGGCTGGTAGCGTGTTGTCACGGCCGCAGCCAAGCGCGAGAGCAGCAGACTGCTCGCGACCCGAATCGGTGGTGCTTCTTCTCTCACTTCAACAGGCCGGACCGAAGAAGCTGCCGCGTCCGGCGGAACGTCTGGCTTGGCGGCGGGTACCGTACGGGCGGTCTTGGCTGAGCGGCCAGCAGCCGGTTGTACCGCCGCAGGCGACGCTTCCACTTGACTCGCTTGGGCGGTCAGATCTCCTCGATAACGGTAAAACAGCAGGATGTCGATTCGGCGGTTACGGCTTTTAAGATCCGTTGAACTGTTGGCCTGGTCGAGCTTCTGCTCATCAAAGCTCGGATCGTGATCCGAACGCCCCACCGGTTTGAATTCGCCGAAAGACGTGGCGGACATCAGGTAGCGCGCCGGGTCGATGCCCACCTCGTTTTTCAGAAAATTGAACACTTCGATTGACCTGAGAGCGGCCAGGTGCAGATTGGACTGATGGGTGAAGGTCCGGTCGGTGTCCGCGTGCCCCTGAATCTGGATTTCCCGCACGTCACCAAGATGCGCCTTGATCGCGTTGCCCACGATGGCGAGGGTCTGCTTTCCTTCGGGACTGAGCTGGTATTGGTTGGACGGGAACAAGATCCGGTCCTTGAAACTGAAACGTTGGAGGGTTGGTTCGTTGCTGATGGTGATTTCGCTCTCCGAACTGACGCCGTTCAGGAGGAAGCGGACTGGAATGCTGAAGACATCCTTGCCGCCATCCTCCTTATAGGTGGCATGAAAATCCTGGGCGATCCGGTCCACCATCTGGACCTGCTTGCTCTGGACCTCTTTCAGATTGACCGTGCCGGCTTCGATAGACAGCCGCACGACGATGATGGAGAGCACCATCACCAACACCAGCGAGAGCATCAGGTCGGTAAACGACGGCCAGAAATTGAAATCCTGAAAACTGTCTTCATGATGGTAATCGGACATCGTTCAAAATCTGTAATTCAATCTTAATTAGTACTTATGATCTTTATGCAGATGCATTTTCCCGATGAAGCGATCTTCTTGATTCAAGCAACCGGACTCACTGGATGGTGGATTTCCGCCAATGAAAGATCCGCCACAAGAAGCCGTGTTTATTTCGCGGTGGTCTGAATTCAACAATTGAAGCATTCAATTGATCGATGCTTTCATTTAATTTTCTTAGGGTCGAATCCAAAGACTTGTCGCTCGGCCGCCTCGATTCGTTCGCCGGAGAAGGATGCGTCTGCGTTGGCTGAGTAAAAATTTCCGACGGTCCGGACATCGTATTGGTCAGCTGATTCATTACAATCACAAGCTTCTCGATGTACTCAGGCAAATTGGAGAATCCTGACAAATCAGTTTTCAAGTCCGCATTTGATTTAAGAAATTCGCCGACTCGATTATCCATGAAGCGGGTGAACGCTTCATGTGTCCGAGTGATTTTCTCGGCGGCACTATCCATCGGATTCCCGATGTTCTGAATCACCTGTGCCACTTCCAGCAGTTCGTTCCTAATGGATTGCAATTCATTTGTGAGATCCGATTGGACCTGCTGAAGCATTGCTACGTTTGTTTGACTGATACTTGTGTTGGCACGGGTGGCTTCCGAGGCAAATTCCTTTGCACCATCAATGAATTGGGTGATGCCGCGCTCAGTTTTACCGCGCTCCTCAATATAGGCTCGTTCATAACATTGCAGCGCGCGCAGTATCTCTTCCTGCTGCGACACAATTCCCTTGAGGGTTTGGGTCACCGACTGTCTGAATACCGTTGAATCCTGCGCCAACCCGCCATACAGTGATCGAATTTCATCCTGGAAGGATGCCAACTTGTTGACACTGTCCCGAAATTCAGCGCTGAATTTCGCCAATTGCGTGACGAATTCCTTGTTGAACAGCTGTGAGATTCCCGAAAATTCATGGACCGAGTCGGTCAGATCCTTGGTGATCCCCCGCGCATTTTTCAACCGTTTGGAGAAATCGCTCATGTCCTCCTGGACATCGCTGACGAGGGTGGTCACCACCTGGGCGTTGTCCATGGCTGTGTCCAGCTTGTCGCTGGCCGCCACTAATCGCTCCATCAATTTCTGGGAAACCGTTGGGTACAGCTCACGAACCCACACCGTGCGCGTGAGCCACTCCAACTCCTGTTTGACCGGCGCGCAAAGAAAGCGCAAGTACACGCTGAAGATCAACAAGCCAATGACAGTGATGAGCACACCGTCGATGCTGGGAGCAAAGGCGCTGCGCAGTTCAACCAGCAGTTCACCCAACGCCTGAGAGACCCTTTCGTTGGAAGCCTGGGAAATCGACTGGTCGAAGACTGGCTTCAGCTTCGCCATGCTGTCGGCCAGCCCAAGTAGCGTGCCGAGCAGACCCAACACGATGAAAACAGAAAGGATGGTTTTCAGCAGACCTGTCGCGATGAAAATGCGTCGTTCGGTATATCCGGTCAACGCCTCGACATCCAGCCGGCTTTCACTGATGCCGGCCTGATAGATAGTGCCCACATGGACTGCAACCGGATGATTTTTAGGGACAGCTTTCAACCGGCAATAACGATGGAAATTGTCCTCGATTGCTTTTCGATCTTTCTCTTCTTCCGTAGGAGATTGATCTCTCGTGGCCAAATAGGAAACATCCGACAAGGTCTTCATTGCCCAACGCGAGTGTGTAATCTTAATGATGGAATATAAAAGAGTGCAAAACCAGAGCACTCCCAATATCGCAATCGCACTGACGATATACTGGGCAAGTGGATTTTCAGGAATGAAGTAAGCAGTTATCCGTTCGAAATCAGCCGACAGTACATAATTAAAACTCATTGGTGATATTTATTCTCCCACCCTGTGATAACGCAATTACAACAAAAGACTGCCTTTTTGTTTCAATTTGTAATCAGAACTTCCCGGCGAAGAGGTAAATATAGCGGGCTTGATTACAGTATAATTGTCGAATGATTCGCCCGGCTTGTGCCCAGAACAATCGAAGACGTTACCGATCGCTCCCGAGCCAAAGTTAGCATCATTGATAGACAAGTCAAAGCGCGGAACGATCCAGTATTCATTCACAGATTTTGTGATAGCCATGAAATCGCCGTCTCCCCCTGGGCCGAATCTGGCTTCTTCATCTGAATTTTTTATTCTTTGCTGAGAATTCAGCACAGCTATCCGAATCGGTTTATGTCGTTTTAAAAACTCTCTTTTGTCTGCTTCCTGATCTCCCTGCACACACCGATTATATAGACTGATTAGCTCCTCTTCTGGAGATCTTCTATTTGTAAATAAATCTCCAGAAGGAATTGGTCTCGGAAATGTATGATTCTCATCTTTATTCTGATTGCCGACTTCCTGTGTTCTTTGTGTCTGTCCATTTTCCCCATTCTCTTGTGCCGGTTTTGTATCTGGTTTTCTAACAATATCTTTCGAATTTATACTTGGCGCTGAGTGAAAAGAATCCTCATATTTTTTTCGTTTTTTTTCTCCAAACACAAACAATAAAAGAAATACTAAAACAATAACAAGAACAAATATATTCGACAAAATAATCCAGATATAAATCAGCCGGTGTTCTTGTTGGCTGGCAATCTTATCCTGTTCCGACTTATGTTTGATTATCAAATACTGTAATTGTGCCGAACAAAAAATAGCATCATATCTCTGTAAATCAATTTGATATTGTTTTAATTGTCGCACCTGTTGATAATTGTTTTTTACAATTTGTTGTTGACCGGATGGTTGTTGAGCCGACTTAGGGGCAATATCAGTCATCCAATTTTCTTGCTCAGAAATTACAGCATCAATAGCTTTAAGCGCGGAGGCGATATTAGCTTTATTGTTTTCCAGATTCGATTCAAAGTTTTGCAGATGCTCGTTCGGATAATCCGATATTTCTTTTAACTCATTCTCAATTCTATCTTTTTCCTTTTTTAGATCTTGAATCAACTGCACGGGATCATCTGAAGAGAACGATGGCCGAGAATAGTTTGGTGTTTCAGGATCCGACCGCCACTCGTCGCCACCACAAGAAAAAAGAAAAAGAAGGAAAAGAAAAGTGACCCCCGCATTCGCACTTTTAAAACTGAATGTCATGACTTTTTCTCCCGCAATCTGGCCGCAAGAAGCTCAAGAAGAAACTTGATTTCGGCGATGAAAAGCGGTTCCACGCGGATTTCCTCACTTTTCCGGGTGATCCGTTCGGACAGGTATTGCGACATCTGCGTCCTGATAACCGGGATTTCACTATCGGAAATCGGTTGCATTTTCATAAGTTTGGGTGCATGCGCGTTGAACGTGTCGATGAATCGTCTCAGTTGAGGCAACTTTTCGTCTACTTTCAACCCGGCCCGAAATGAATCCGCTGAAATCATGGAGTCCCAGCCGCGCTTATTTTTATCCTGTGTAAAGTCCTCGCCGGACAGCACATTTTCCTCAACGTTTTCCGGCCGAGCCAGGGTTTTTCCCTCGACCACCAGGCCGAACGCCGCTTCGCACTTGGGTCGCGGGCTGATTGAAATCTCGAAGAGACCCAGTTCTTCACTCAGGCCGGATGCCTCTTTCAAGAGAACATGGAACAATCGATGCGCCTGGACGGATTTGTCAAATTGACCCGCTGCCAGCCAGTGAAACAACTTGGCCCCGTTGCCGCCGACGCAAACTCGAGGCAGAACATTCTGATATTGCGAATTTTTTGCCAGACTTTGGAGTACCTGCCCGATGTAAAAGACCAAACCACTGAGTCCCACCGCGATAAATCGAATCAACTCTTTCATCTCGGGTTTCGCCGAGACTTGAACAAGTTCCTTGAAAATCTTGTCTGAACCGTCAGTTTCGGCCTGTGATCGGAGCCAGGTGTCCAGAGCGGCATTGAATCGAACGCGCTGGTTCTGGGCCGCGAAGTTGAAGATACTCCCCTTCTCCTGATAACCCAGCAGTTTCAGCACCGAAGGATCCCGATACAGATAATCGAATAAAATATCTCTTCCGGCAAAGCGGAGCGAGATCTGCCAGATCAGCCTGTTCTCCTGCCACACCGATATATCCGATGTTCCCCCGCCGATGTCGATACAGACCGTACCTTCATTGAACGGCGCGCGGATCAATATCTCCGGATGTTCGGCAAAAAAACGGGCTGACGCCACGCTTTCGGCCATTTTCTGCGGCCGTCCTGTTTGAACCCCCGTGCTTTGCAAGCATCCTTTTGTGATGTTGCTCCATATTCTCTCGAATGATTCCAGATCATAGCCAGAGAATGCAGTCGGGTATGAGAAATGCCAGTTGATGGAACTGCGGTTGTTGGCGACGGCTTCCGCAGAACACTGCAGGCAGACCTGTTCCAGGAAAAGTTCGGAGAATTGGCGCATGCGAGGCTCATCCGACCATTTCAAATCAGTTTCCAATCCGTCGACAATCGGTACATTCTCGCTGGCCACGAAGTAAATGTGGCCATCAACCAGAACCCCCTTACTGGTTTCCAACCGTTTATGGTCGTGATAAAAGCTGAGAAATGGGGTCGGGAACGAATCGGCAGGGAGAAAGTCAGCATAGAGAAATTGCCGGTCAGAGCCTGATTGGGTGATCCCAATCGTCCGGCTTGCCAATGTAACCGGCCTGGGCACGGCACCGGGGGTATAGGAGTAAACGTGAGTGTTGGTAGTGCCAAAATCGATTCCGAATTCGATCGAGCCTTCGGTTTGATCGACGGACAGTGGTTTGCTGACCAGCAAAATACCTGCATTAATCTGATGAAGAGAGCCACCCTCCGACAGCTCGGTTTGACACACGAACACTTCAGGGAAGAAGTCGGTTCGATTGATCTCCGTCGTAATTTTCCCATCCTTGTTTTTCAAACTGCGCGATCTCTTTTCTCCCTCGATGTCCAGCGGTTCTGCCCGGAAACTTTTCCCTTGGGTCATCTTCATATAGCTGAAGTACGCCTTCCAGGTCGGTGTTCTGAAATTCGGCCACACCTCCAGAATCGGGACGTTGCTGATGATCTGAATTTCATTTGCCGACCGCTGGTATTCCTTCGTGAGGATCACATCGCGTGGTCTGCCGCCCGGCATTCCGGAAAGCGTCAGGTGCAGATGGACGAGAACCCGATCGTTGTTGACATCGAACCGCAACCTGCGACAGAGATCTTCGCTGTTCAGATATTTCATTATTTCAGGATTCAACGGCAGCAGGGGGGAATGCGGTTGTCCATCCACGATCATGTCTTTGGCGCTCTCCGGCAGCATGGCTCCTGGAAGCGCCGGTTTCTTCTGAATCAAGACTAGCTTGGAGGTGAAAAAATCTTCCGGCGCTCGAAGTTTCATTCCTTCTGGCAAAATGACGCCGGCATACTCCTGGCGGAGTGGATCCAACACCATGGGATAATCCGCCACCGTCGCGCACCCGATGACAATCACATCATGCGGTGGGACATTCCATTGCTCGGCGGCTTCGCGGAACGCCACGATGAGTGTCGGCGCGGCGATTCCTGACAGGGGCGACAGGGCGAGATTGGATTCTCCTTTCCGCCCTTCGACGGGTCGGTCGAGATATCGGTAAATACCGAAGTTCATTCCCAGACTACTTTGGGAGAAGGGGACGCTCACACTCGGTCGGCCGCCCAGATCTTGCAAGTAAACATCCAGCAATCTAAGCAGAGCATCGAACTCGGCGAATCCGGTGTTGCGCCTCTCGTGCAGGGTAAGATTCTGTCTCAGGGTATGCAGCCAGGCACCCAGCGCTTCTTTCTCGTTCTTGTTCAGATGTCCGACGGGATCGATCAAACGGGATCCATCCGTCCAGGGCACTCCAGTAATCCGGCCGTAATAGCTTGGTGCCGTGCAGACGAGCGTTGTGGGCGACGTCAGGCCAATCGGCTGATTGTTGAACATGATGACGTATAACTGCCGCCAGTCCGTGTCGTCCGCCATTGTTTTTGCCGGCGCCAGTCTGCCCAAGGTGGCTAGAAAATCTCGGCTGGAATCAGAGTTTTTAATCTTATCGACCGGAATTTGGACCTCTTCGACAGACAAGCGGATGCTTTTGCGGTACTCGCGCAAAGCCATCATGGCGAGCATGCCCCGCCACTCTCCCAGCACCACTTTATGAATGGGATGCTGGTCATAATACAGCGCCATGGTGAAAAGCAGAGGCCTCGCCCACATGTCAGGTACGGATGTCACCTCAAAGAAACGGGGATCCGGATTATCGAGGTTCAACCCTTCGCTGAGGTTATGGATCTCACTACGCTCGCATGCTTTCCAGGCCCCGCCCTCGGTAAAATTTCCCACGTTGTATGTGGACTTCATCTTGGGCAGGAGCGG
>Ga0302252_1001329_pt1 | contig 14753 bp, 19 predicted proteins | sample AAG_RA_Leu_MG_FD_193511 | JGI IMG/M metagenome (GOLD analysis project Ga0302252, IMG submission 193511) | Enriched activated sludge microbial communities from anaerobic digester in WTTP, New Holstein, Wisconsin, United States - AAG_RA_Leu | ecosystem: Engineered > Bioreactor > Anaerobic >...
TTTTATGACAAAAGAGACCGCGAGCATCGCCAGCACCAGCATTACTATGATGAGCTCTACGGAGGTGAAGCCTTTTTGAGACCGTTCTGTGTTCAATGTTCTACGTTCAATGTTGCGACAGAACCTGCTTAACGAACCAGAAGAACAGGGTTCATCGATTATCGATGATCGATTATCGATTATCGAAGCTGGTGGCTGATCGCTTGGAAACAGGCTCATTATCGTCCCTTTTTCAAATCCCTGTAAAAGTTTTCATGAACGCCCAGGGCGAGTAGATACAGGGTATTGCCGTCGTGCTCATAGGTCAGCAGGTGAAGCTGGTCCTGAACGCGGAACTTATGAACGCGGACGCCCGCGAGGTCGCCTTTTTTCTCTTCCCCGCAGGACGGCTCTGATGCTACCCGCTTAATTGCCGCATTAACGGCCGTCAACTGGCTGGCGTATAATTTTTTATAGCTTCGACGAAAATACGGGGACTGTACGATAGTCATTTCTTCTTGCTGAACTCGAAGGGCTCAAACTCTCCCCGCTGTTTGGCAACCAGCACATCCCGTATAAACTCTATGGGCAGATCCGGGTTGTCGAGGGCGGCCTTCCCGATCTTTGCCCAGTAAGCTACCTGCAGCGGCGCGGTTCTGCACTCCGCCTTCGCGCTCTGCTTGGCCTGTTCGTACAGGTCGTCATCTATACGTATCGCAATACCCATAAATACCTCCCGTTACAATTGTAGCATATAGTAACAAAAAGGACAAGCCTATGCTCAGCGCCTGTCATATCCTGTCAATAAGCTTATGCGTTCCCACAAAGTACAGCTTATAGATATTGTCTTCCCTTTTAAAGATACAACGATAACCCCTGTCGACGTAAAATTCCCGGAAGTCCGTACCCTCTATCTGGTGGATCTGCAGCGACTTGTGCATGGGGTTTGATTGTAAAAACCCGATCTGTTTAATGAATTTCTTTTTAATGTCCTTTGGCAGACCATCATATTGCGAGAAAAACCCCGGTTCGACGCTGATCACAATGTCTTTCATCTGCGCTTTTCAAGTTCCTTGACAAACGCATCCGGCGAATAGTCCTTTGCCCTGCCCTTTTTGAAGTTTCTTTCGGCGCTCTGCAGCTTCTCCTGTACTTCCTGCGCCCAGAAATATGCCTGTTCCTTTGGTATGGTTAGCGTTACTGCAGGCCTTAAGATGATGTTGTTTCCCGATACTTCAACGGTAAACCGGTCTCCCGTCTCAACATGGAGGGCATCGCGCACCTCTTTCGGTATGGCGATCTGCCCTTTTGAGGATATCGTTGCTACTTTCATATTGCCACCTCACTCCTTGCTCTAAGCTTTACAGTAAGATAGTAAAACCATTTTACTAAGATGTCAAGCAGAATTGTCGTATTTGAATATAGGTCGCCGCGTCGCTTCGCTCCTCGCGATGACGACACTAAAGCCTTGTCCCTTGTCTCTCGTTCCTCGCTCCCCGATGCATCTGACCGGCATCCAGCATCAAATATCTGTTTTTTAAACCTGGAACGTTGAACATGGAACATTGAACATATTTTCTTCTCACGCCTTACGAGCGTATAGCTATCTGAACACGTTGTACTTCACTATCGTGAAAAAGGCCTTGATGCCGTCGCGCCAGGTGATCTTTTTTCCTTCCTCATAGCTCCTGCCGTAGTATGATATGGGGATCTCGAAGACCCTGCAGCGCTTCTTCGCTATCTTCGCGGTGATCTCGGGCTCGAAGCCGAACCTGTTGGACTCTATTTTGATGTCCTTCAGCACCTCTCTCTTAAAGACCTTGTAGCCGGTTTCCATATCTGTGAGGTTGAGGTTGGTGAACATATTGGACAAAAGCGTCACCCCCATGTTTCCCACGTAGTGCCAGAAATAGAGCACCCTGTGGGGCCCGCCGAGGAACCTCGAACCGTAGACGACGTCGGCCTTTCCTTCGAGGATGGGCTCAAGGAGCTTCGGATAATCCCGCGGGTCATATTCGAGGTCCGCGTCCTGTATGATGACGATATCGCCCTTCGCGTGCGCAAATCCCGCCCGGAGCGCCGCTCCCTTGCCCTGGTTCGCTTCCTGGAGGACAACGGTGATGTTAGGGTCTGCGAGGCCTTTCAGGATGTCCCTCGTGCCGTCAACGGACCCGTCGTCGACGATGATGATCTCCTTCTCGTAAGGAGTCTCCTGCACCCTCCTGATCACGTCCCCGATGAAGTTGGCCTCGTTGTAGGCCGGAATAATTATGGATAAGAAAGGTTTTTGTTCCATACTCATTTTTTCAATTATACTTACCTGTGACTTCAATGCAAGGAAATTGTAATGAAGGCAGCTCTCAGCAGACAGCACTCAGCTGTCAGCTGAAACAAAAGAGGCTTAAGGCTGAAAGCTGACTGCTGATGGCTGATGGCTGATTTTCATAAAATTATTTGAAAAGACACGGACAGTGTGTCATAGTTGTATTTATGGAAATACCCTATCTCGAATATTTCGGCTTCACCGAAAAACCGTTCGGGATGTCTCCTGACCCTGCCTTCTATTATGAGTCGAACGAACATAAAAAGGCCGTCGATTACCTGACCTTCTTCCTCTCCCAGAAAGAGGGGTTCGCGCTCATATACGGCGACGTGGGCTCAGGGAAGACGACGGTCTCGCGCATCTTCATCAATTCGCTTCCCCGCGAGACTTACAATACGGCGCTCATCCTCAACCCCGTTACCGACGACACGGAGTTCATGAAGGAGCTCCTCGGGGAGTTCTATGTCCAGGACATCCCCTCCACAAACAAGGAGCTTTACGACACGCTGCGGCTCTTCCTCCTTGAAGAGTTCAAGAACGGGAAGGAGAACGTCCTCGTCATCGACGAGGCACAGCTTCTTTCCTACGAGCTTCTCGAATTCATACGCCTCTTGTCCAACATCGAGACGGACAAGCAGAAGATACTCCACACCATCTTCTTTGCCCAGCCGGAGTTCATCGAAAAGCTCAAGGCGCAGAACATGAGGCACCTCGCCCAAAGGATCACCGTCACCTACGGCATAGAGCCGCTCACGCTGAACGAGGTGAAATCGTACATCAACTACCGCCTCTACAAGGCAGGCTCGAAGGGGCCGCTGGAGTTCCAGGACAGGGCCGTCCGGCTCATACATATCGCATCGAAGGGGTTCCCGCGGCTCATCAATTACATCTGCGACAGGTGCCTTCTCGCCATCTATGCCCAGTCGTCGCACACGGTGGACGGCCACGTCGTATCAAAGGTGCTCCTCGAGGAGAGCATCTCCCTCGGGTCAGTCAAAAAACAAAACGACATAAAAGGGCTTCGGTCAACTTACCTGGCCCCCGCCATTGTTATCATTCTCGTGGCGATCCTTGGCGTTGTCGGATATTATCTTGTCTCAACGGGGACCATGGACCGCTTCTTTGCAAGAAAGGCCGTGCAGGCCCGGAAGGAGGCTGCCGTCGCTCAAGCGGAGCCTGCGGCGAAGGCAGAAGCGCCCATGAAGGCCGAGGCGCCGGCAAAAGTAGAAGCGCCTATAAAAACCGGTGCGCCCCCAAAGGCAGTGCCACCGGTAACGGCAAAGGCGCCCGCCGAACAAGGGGCCGCTCCGGCGCCGCCGGCAAAGACAGCGGAGCAGAAAAGGATCCCCGAAAAACCTAAGGCGGAAAGCGCTCCACAGAAAACAGCGCCGTCAACCAGGCAGGCGGTTGTCATAAAGGACGCAGCAAACGTGCGGATAGCGCCCGGCCTTGAATCCCTCAGGATCGGCATGATATTCAAGGGGGCAGCCCTGAGGGTCGTGGGGGAACAGTCCGACAAGGACAACGCCAAATGGTATAAGGTCATCCTCTACGAAAACAGGGAGGGCTGGATATCGGAGAGCGTCGTATCAATAAAATAGCCTGCAAACAGAGAATAACCAATCACCAATAACCAAGCTCCAATTAATCACCAATACCCAATATTCAATAACCAAACAAGGATATCCCGTGTGTTACATTTGGGTATTCGGTCATTGATTATCGGATGTTAATTGGTTATTGATGCTTGGTTATTGGTTATTGTCTTTACACGTACCACATCTCCATCTCGAATGTCTCTGACGGGACTTTGATGGAGATGTATCCCCTCTTCGGTATCCTGTCCACGAACATGTCGTTCATTTTGACGGACAACCAGGCGTCAATCTTTTCATTCTTCTCAACGCCAAGCGCTTCGAAGGGGACCTCCACTTCGAGGATATCTGCAAACATCGCGAAAGCGGGCAGGGTTGCATCGATCCTCCTATCTTTGATGGAATAGACGATCTTGAAATTCTCTTTTGCCATCAGGCTGATCTCAAATGAAACGTCGGCGACATCCGCTATGAAGGCGTGATCGATATCGACCCTCAGGAAAAGCGAGGTCTCGTTGAATCCGTAATAACACCCCTTCATCAGGGTGGCAGCCTCGTGCATCGCTACCCCGTGGCCTTTTCCCGCGAAAAACCCTGACCCCATCCATTCGAAGTAATTCGTTACCCTCCCGTCGATGATCGGCTTGATGAAATTTATCGGCTCCCTGGCCGGCTTTGCCTCGCGGTCTTTGAGGATGATGGGGATGCTGAGGATCTCGGGCGGGTCCTTCCCGAGAAACCTGTATACGTTCGCGAGGTTTTCGCGGAAAAGCAGGTCAAAGATCTCGTCGTTTTCCGAGGAATGTTCATCTCCATACCACCAGAACCAGTCGCTCCCTTCGGCGATATAGATGGACTCCCAGGCGTCCTTGTTATCTTTTCCCGGGTCTTCTGCCTCCAGAAAATCCCTCGTCTCGGCAAGGAGCGACCAGCCTGTATTATCCTCTACGTGGCCTATCCATATGGAAAAGTTATGCCCGATCCACGACCCCGCAAAACAGTGGGAGAAGCTCCCCGCGTCCTCCGCTTCCTTAAGATATTCCGATATTGTAACAGGGACGATATCCTTTTCCCTCAGGATCCCCTCGTAGAGGTAATTAAAAAAATCCCTCCCGTCGTTCTTATAGTTCTCCCAGGCGTTCTCGCCGTCCATTGCTATTGTGACAAGGGGCTTTTTGATCCTGCCTTTTACCGAATCCCCTATCCTCTTTATTCGTCTCAGGCAGTCGTTCGCTGCATCCTTGGCGTCCATCCGCGAGTAATGAAAGGATATGAGGTCGGAGAGGGACTGGTCCCTGAATATCATGTCGATGTGCCCGCCGTTGTGCTCGTAACGGTATGGCCTGTAAAGCAGCTCCGGATTGGACAAAAAGCCGCTTCCATCCCTTCTCGCATCGGATCTGAGGCTCTGGAAAAGTATATCCTCGTCGGTGGCGAGCCATTGTATGCCGTGTTCTATGTACAAACGGAGGGCATCATCGCTGACGGACCCTTCGGGGGGCCACATTCCTCCCGGCGCTTCCCGGAAGAGCTCCCGGAAAAGCCGGATTGCTTCGTCCATCTGGGACGAGGCGTCTTCCGGCTTTGCAAAGAGCTTTGCCGGGAGCGCCGCGCCGGGGATCGATTCCCTGGCAACCCTGCTATCAATAAGGAGCGGTATGATCGGGTGGTAGAAAGGGGAGGTGGACAATTCGATGATGCCCGCTGATGCAAGCTCTCTGTAAAGCGGTATGATGCCCTGGAGGATCTTTTTCTGGACATCCTCCAGGATGTTTTTATCGTCTTCGGAGAAGGCCCTTCCCTTCTTCTTCAGATACTGCAGGCTGTCGTATTGACCGTAAAATACAGGGTCTATCCAGGCAAGGAAGAAAAGGATCTGGATGTCCCTGAAGTCTTCGTCGTTAAAATAATCCTTGATCTCATCAATGGCGTCCCTTGGATAATAAAAACCGCGCCTGTTCAGCAGTTCATAGAACCGGGGGTGGGGCTTGATCATGTTGTCCCAGTTCGCGTTGAAAAAATTCGTGAGGATAAAGACCTTTTCATCGGCCGTCAGGTCTTTCGGGGGCTTTTTGAATACCTGGAGATAGGCATCCTTAGCCTCCAGGTTTTGATAATCAATGAGCTGGAGGAGGAGGGAAGGGACGACGTTGAAATTCTGCTTCATCCCGTCAAAATCCTTCAGCATTGCCGCCATGTCAAAATAATCTTTGGTGCCGTGAAGGAGCACCCAGGGAAGGAGGTATTCTCCGGTGTAGAGGTTCTTGTAGTAGGGCTGATGCATATGCCACAGAAAAGAGAGGTAGACGGAATCCATGTTAAGGGCACCGTCGCGGAAGAGCAGAGGATGAGAGGATGAGAGGATGAGAGGGGAAGAATGAAAGCAAAATGGGAGCCTTTGGATATGTTCTGCTATACATCATACCTGTATTATCGGTCATAACAAACAATGAATAAGATAGCCTGATATTTTTTCAGGGACATTCTATACCTCAATGTGCCGGAAGGTTGTCTCTCCGCCTTCGCCGATCTCGATCATCCCCACGGTGCCTTTATGCGAATAGGACCCCCTGCAGCTCCCGGGATTGAACATGGCCATCCCTCCCCTTTTGATATTCGCCGGGACGTGGGAGTGCCCGAATACGATGATGTCGACGTCCCGGAACTCTCCAAAGACAGCGTCTTCAATGGTATGGGGCGATCCCCTGCCGTGGATTATCCCGATCCTCTTCCCCATGATCGTCTCAATACGCTTCACGGGGAGGAGCGCCCCCAGGTCGTAATCGTCCATGTTGCCCCTGACTGCCCTAAGGTCCCAGTTGGAGAGATAATCGTAAACAGCGATGGACGTCATGTCGCCCCCGTGGATCATCACATCCACGTCGCTGAACTGCCCTTTCAGCATCTTTTTGAAATCTTCCGTGACGCTTGTGAGGTGGGTATCGGAGAGTACGCCTATTTTCATTGTATTGATGTTTAATGTATCGGAAAACAACAGGTATGTCAATGAAAGCAGCGCCATAAATAGCGCTTGCCGAAATTGTGTGAAAATATTATATTATTAGTTGCAGGAGGTTGCAATGTCATATATTTCTCTATGGTGGCGGGCTTCCCGTCCCTTTACATTTACAATGAGCGTGCTCCCCCCGATCATAGGGGCGATCGCGGTAAAGATAGAGCACCCCGGGTTCGGCCTTAACTGGCTCAACCTTATCCTGACCATGGTCGGCTGCGTCCTCGCCCATGCCGGCGCCAACCTGGTCGGCGATTATTTTGATTTCAAGAACAGGGTCGACCGCGAAGGGACGTTCGGGTCAAGCGGCGTCCTAACGGGAAAGCTCGCGGAGCCAAAGACGGTCCTGATCGGTGCGATCATCGTCTACATCGTCGCCTCGCTCATCGGGATCTATCTCGCCTTTTCTATCCTGAACGGCAAGGTCCTTCTCTGGCTCATCCTCATCGGCGCGGTTCTGGGATTTTTCTATACGGTGAAGCCCTTCGCCTTTAAGTACCGCGCGCTCGGCGATATCGCCGTGTTCATCTCCTTCGGGCCGGCCATGACCCTCGGCACATACTATGTCCAGATCCAGCAATTCTCCTGGGGGCCCATCCTGTACGCCATCCCTTTCGCCTTTCTGGTAGATGCCGTCCTCCACGGTAATAACTTGAGGGATATCAAAAATGATTCTGTGGTGAACATCAAAACCGTCGCGATCCTCATCGGCGAAAGGAATGCAAAATTTATGTACTACGGCCTCGTCCTCAGCTCATACCTCTCCGTCATCGTCCTCATCCTTGCGAACCAGCTTCCCCTGATCTCCCTTGCGACGCTCCTGTCGCTTCCGCTGGCAATAAAGCTCATCAGGATCGTCCATTCAAAAGAGAGGCTGCCGGAACAGCAGTTCATGATGATCGATGCCGCCACCGCACAGCTTCACTCAGCGTTCGGCGGGCTGTTCCTGCTTTCTCTTCTCGCGCAGTACCTGATGCAGTAGATCCATGGCATTGACAGGCAGATATACCTGGTGGGCCGCTGCGCTCAGCGTCCTTCTCGCTTTTGCCCTCTGGCATACAACATTCATGGTCAGGCCTTTTAATTTCTGGCTTACAATGGCCTTCAACACGGCGCTGCTCAGCGCCGTCTCCTTTGCCTCAGGAAAAATTCCCTGGCAGAAAGGAGAGTGGAGCCTCAGAAACACCGGCATCGGCATCCTTGCCGCCATAGCGCTCTACGGGGTCTTCTGGCTGGGCCACGAGGTGCTCATCCTCGCGAACACATATGCAGGCCTCCTCCCCCGGAGGGCAGAGAACCTGAACGCCATATACGCAAGCCGCGCGGAGCTGCCTCAGTACCTTATCGCTATACTGCTTTTTTTCCCCATCGGTTTTGGCGAGGAAATATACTGGCGGGGCTTTATACAGAGGCTCTTCCAGGCAAGGTGGGGCAAAGGCGCCGCGCTCCTTCTCACAGTCGTCCTCTACACGGGCGTGCACCTGTCCACGGGCAACCCCGTTCTTATTCTTGCCGCCTTTATCTGCGGAGCATACTGGAGCGGGCTTTACTGGTATACGGGAAGCCTCGTTCCCGTCCTCGTCTCGCACATGCTCTGGGACCCTTTTATCTTTATCATCGCCCCTATAAAATAGACTGCTATAGTAAAAACAATAGATTTTACTTGACAAAGACAGAAATGATTATTAAATTGTAATAATTCTAATTTATGGTATTTAAAAGAACGCATCAGGACGGTGATAAGAATATGAAAATGACGCCACAGAGGATGGCTATACTTGAATATCTTGAGGGAAATACTGCGCACCCATCAGCGGCCGATATTTATAAAGCGATCTCTGAAAGGTTTCCCACCATGTCCTTTGCCACGGTCTACAACACCATGGATATGTTGAAAGAAAAAGGCATGGTCTTGGAGCTCGCTATCGACCCCGATAAGAAGCGCTTCGATCCCAACCCTGCACCCCATCATCACCTCATATGCGTTCACTGCAAAAAGGTCGTAGACATCCACAGCTCCTTCTCCCTGGATCTCTCCGAAAATGAAAGAAACAGCTTCGATATCATAGGAAACCACGTTGATTTCTACGGGATATGCCCGCAGTGTAAAAAGAAAAACAAGAGCGAGCACCATTTAAAATAATATAAGGAGGTACGGCATGGTCTACACGTGTTCGGTATGCGGCTATGAGTACGACGAGAAGAGCGAGAAGGTTCCTTTCGACCAGCTGCCTGACGACTGGCACTGCCCGATCTGCAACGCACCAAAAAGCGCCTTTGAGAAAACATCGTGATCAGAAATTGATCTTGAATTTGACGCGCCACCCGTTGTCCTGGGCTTCGAATGAGGCATCCTCTTTGCGCTCAAGCTTCACCCCGCGGCCGAGCAGGACTTCACCGAAAGGCGTCACCTTGTATCCGAGCATTACCTCTGCATTATACTCCTTCTGGGCCGTCCTTTTGACGCCGGTGACGTCAAGGCTTTCTATCTTGGCGAGGTTTATGTATATCCTGTCTTCTGATTCGTATTCAGGCTTGATAAGGTACGGGGCCGCCTTTTCCGTAAATTCAATGGCATAGGCCGTGTTTAACCCCTTTTCCAGGTCTTTCCCGGATACCAGCTTTAGCTTTACGTACCCTGCCTCTTCGAGTTTCCTGTATTTGTCTACGGTCTTTTCGTCGGAGCCTATATAATAGAAGTTTGCGTGTTTCTGATAACGCTCAAGGGATTCGAGCTTGCCTTCGTGTTTCACAACGCCCTGGATAAGCTTCTTTGCCTCTTCTTGTGTAAGTTCTTCAGCACAAACCGTCAGGCTCAATCCACCGAGCAATAGAATGCCGCACAAGACCACGGACACCGTTTTTTTCAATGATATCTTATGGCGATCTATCGCTCGCATTATTGATTATATGCTCTTTTTATTATAAACATTTAAGGCCATTAACGTCAATCCTCTAATACATTTGGAACCTTTGGGGCCGGCTCTTCAAATGTCAATTGTTTGTCTCCGGCACCCCTCTCCCTGACCCTCTCCCGCCAGGGGAGAGGGGACCGTTGTGGCTCTCCCCCAAAGATAAGGGATATTGTTGCGTCCCGTGAAGGGAGAGGGGATAATGATATTGGAACGATCGAAGGCGGTGCCTAATTGATTGACGGACCGTGATGTTCATGGTTACATTACTTTGAATACAGCATCCCTCAATCACAATGCTGTACGCAGGAGGGCAATATGAAAAGCTGCCGAAGGGAACTATGGTTCAATATACCGGCCAGGAGGGCCTTCATTAACATCACACACCAGGTAGAGGAATGTCTCCGTGAAAGCGGCGTCAAGGAGGGGCTCGCGCTCGTCAATGCAATGCACATAACCGCTTCGGTATTTATCAATGACGACGAATCAGGGCTTCATCATGACTTCGATGCGTGGCTGGAAAAGCTCGCCCCCCACGAACCGGTTTCGCATTACCGCCATAACGTAGGAGAAGACAATGCTGACGGTCATCTGAAGCGACAGATCATGGGGAGGGAGGTCGTCGTTGCCATAACGAACGGCAAGCTCGATTTCGGCCCCTGGGAGCAGATATTCTACGGGGAGTTTGATGGAAGGCGAAAAAAACGCGTCCTCGTGAAAATCATAGGGGAATAGCGCAACGTCCGTGAGGCGTGAATCGTCAGGCGTAAGGGGTAAACCCCTCACGCCTGACGCCTTACGACTTACGGGTTCATCGGGTCTTCCGTATCAGCGCCCACAGGCCGCCTTCTGCAACGATCTCTACGCTGCCGTCAATACCGCTCGATCCTACATCCGCCAACAACCTCTTCTCATCCATCCCGGCCTTCCCGAGAAGCATATTGAGCTCTTTTGACCGTTCGCCGATCTGCTCTATGACGGCCCGCGGGGTAGGCCTTCCGAAGCCTCCTCCCACTACGGCCAGCCCGTCCTCCCTGAGCACCCTGTAGATAGCACGAAAATCTGTCCTGAAGATCCCGGGGAAGAACAGCGCTCCGCGGAACACGATAAGATCAAAAGTGTCGTCCCCGATGCCTTGCAGGGCAGGATCGGTCGCCATTACCGTCACCTTTCCGCCTCTGCCGAGCCGTTTTACTTCCCCGCGAAAGAATTGGTCCATTCCTCCCGGAAAAGCGCCCAGCGAAAAGGATGTTCCTGTCCCGTTCTTCTCCAATGCGAATATGGCGCCGCAAAAGGGGCCCATCTCAAGGACATTGCCGTCGGAGCGCCTGTACATCTCGCCGATATCCTTCGCGAGATGCGGGTATACAGGCTCCCATAGGCGATAAAGTTCTATGAAAAGCTGCAAGTCCATGGAATTTTTACAAACCTTAGCATAAACCATCTCATGACTCATAGTAAATAACCAATCACCAACAACCAAGCTCCAATTAATCACCAATACCCAATATTCAAATAAAAACTTCTCTATATTATTGCTATTTCTCGTTTGGTAATTCGGTCATTGGTTATTGGGTATTATTTGGTGATTGATGTTTGGTCATTGGTGATTTTATGAGAGAAGGGTTGACCTTGCAGCGTGCAGGTCTTATGTATGATATATGGTTCAAACGGGTGCGCGAAATCCCATTACAACAAAAAGGAGGACGCCGTGAAGATCCGTCAGGTCTTTAATGGTTCCGCATTCAGAATGTGCACGATCATATTTGCGGGAATGTTTTTTGTTTTTTTCTTTTCCCCTTTCTCTCGGGCCGCAGAAAAAAGGCCCCTTCCCACGGATTTCAGCAACGCGATCATCCAGGTTGCAAAAAAGAACATACCGTCTATCGTCCACATCGAGGTTGCGGCGCGCCAGGAACAGGTGCGCCCCGCCCTTCCTTTCGAGGACGATCCCTTTTTCCGTTTTTTCTTTGGCGTACCCAACGCCCCGAGAAATTCTGAACGCGATGTTCGGGGTGTCGGCACAGGGATCATTATCGATGCCGGCGGCCATATTCTGACAAACTACCACGTTGCCGGCGGGGCAACAAAGATCGATGTCCTCCTTTCCGATGGAAGAAAATTTGAAGCGAAGCTCATCGGAAGCGACCCGAAGACGGACCTCGCCGTGCTTAAGATCCAGGCAAAAGAACAGCTGCCTTACGTAACATTCGGCGATTCGGACAAGGCCGAGGTGGGCGAATGGGTCGTGGCCATCGGACACCCGCGCGGCCTAACCCAGACCGTTACACACGGGATCATCAGCGCCAAACACCGCCGCGGCATTACAGACCCGAGCAGCTACCAGGACTTTATCCAGACCGATGCTGCCATCAACCCCGGCAACAGCGGCGGGCCCCTTCTTAATCTCCACGGCGAAGTGATCGGGATCAACACCGTCATCGTCTCCTCGTCAGGCGGTTTTGAGGGGATAGGCCTTTCCATACCGAGCAACATTGCCACGCACATCGCAAAGACGATCATCGGCCGCGGCAAGGTCGAACGAGGCTGGCTTGGAATAGGCACGCAGGACGTTACCCCCGAGCTTGCGAAACAACTGGGGATCCAGGCCCCTAAAGGCGCCTACGTAGCGGACGTGGCAAAGGGAGGGCCTGCAGAGCAGGCCGGGATAAAGAAAGGCGACGTGATCGTCGAATATAACGGCAAGAATATACCTGATTCGAACACGATACGAAACGAAGTAGCTATTACGGCTATCGGCAAAGAGGTCAGGGCCGTCGTGCTCCGGGACGGCAAAAGGCAAAACCTCACTGTCCGGATCGGAAGCCCCCAGGAGGCAGCCAGGGCGCTCGCAGGCTCTGTCAAAAACCGTCTTGGCGTGGAAGTAAGGGCGCTCCAGCAAAAAGATGCAGGCAAGTTCAAATCTGCCGCCGGAGGGGTCGTCATCACAAAGGTCGAGCCCAACGGCCCACTCGCAAAGGTAGGTTTTGAAGCGGGCGATATGATCCTTGAAGTAAACGGCCAGGCAATCACAGGGCTTGACCATTTTATCGAGCTCGCCGCCGCCATGATGCCGAACCAGCAGATCACCTTGCGTGCCGTTGACCGCAGGACCGGCAGGGCGGGGTATGTCCGGGCCGTGACGCGATAGGGATCAATAAGGGTCGTCAATGCATCCACAGCAGATAACCGAAAACATATACCGCGTCGGCGGGCCCGACCTCTCAGACGCACGGGATGGCCTTGCCTATCTTTTAGACTTCGGCGAATTGGCGCTCATTGATTGCGGCTCAGGGTTCGGGTTCAAGCGTATGGTGCAGAATATTGAGCGCCTCGGGTTTGACCCCGGGGAGATCAAGGCGGCCATTCTCACGCACTGCCACGTAGACCACATCGGCGGCGCCCATCTCTTCCAGTCGCATTTCGGCTCACGGCTCATCATGCATGATCTTGACGCAGCGATCGTCGGACGGGCCGATACGAGGCTTACAGCGGCATTCTGTTTCAACATCGACCTTCAGCCCCTCCGCGTGGACACAAGACTCTCCGGCGATGCGGGCCATCTGTTTATCGGCGCCCAGGAGCTCCGCTGGATACATACACCCGGCCACACGCCCGGATCGATCTCGGCCTACTTCGACAATAACAGCGGCAGAACGCTCTTTGCCCAGGATATTGCCGCGCCTCTTCTCAAAGAGTTCGATTGCGATCCCGACGGCTGGATGGAATCGGTGCAGGCCCTGTTCGCACTGGAGGCGGATATGCTCTGCGACGGCCATTCGGGCGCCTACACGCCAAAAAGCGCTGTTATGGAATACCTCGAATACTGCGTCGCATCCCAATATCAGCAGGGGTATATAAAACTTTAATCCGAATAAAGCCGTCAGGCGTAAATCGTAAGGGGAAAAATAACTCAGAGCAATGCCGATTCTGGATTCTGGCTACTGGATTCTCGAGGAAAGCTCGACTCCGTTTCTAATGACGTATTCGGGTTAAAATCGCCTGACGCCTAACGGGTTTATCGGGGTTAATCGCTATATGCTGTACACTTCTTTCCCTATGGTGTGGACCCAGTTCTGTTGGAGGACCTTCTGGGCTTCTTCCGTCCGGTCAACGCCGAGGATGACAATGGCGTTATTGCTGACGCGCCCGAGGTGGGGATAGAGGTAGTGGACGTTGATCCCCGCCTGCTTCAAGGGCCTCAGGACCGCAAGCAAACCGCCGGGATGGTCCGGGGTCTCGACTGCGATCACATCGGTTTCTTTCGGCGCGTAACCGTTCGCCCTGAGGATATTCTTCGCCTTCTCAGGATCATCGACAACAAAACGCACGGTGCTGATATCCGACGTATCGGCAACGGAGACCGCCCTGATGTTTACGCCCTCCCTTCCCAGGATCTCGCTAACGCCGTGAAGGGCTCCGGGGACGTTTTCCAGACTGACGGATATCTGCTTTATTACCATCTGCGCTACTCCTTTAGGAATGTATAGCCTGCCTCAAGGGCCTGCCTGTTGAGCTTTATCATCTTCGCCTTTCCCTCGCCGAGGATCTCCTGGAGGTTGTTGAGCATAAGATCGAAGGCAATTATATTGCTCGCCTTTAAAAATGCGCCGAGCATTATCATATTCGCAACTTTTATCGTCCCCATCTTCTCGGCCAGATCGCTTGTAGGGACAGCGAGCACCTCGATATCCCCCCGCGCCGACGTCGTGTTCACGATGGAGGAATTGACGCATATAAGCCCTCCTGACGTAAGCACGCTCTGGAACCTCGCAAAAGAGGGCTGGTTCATGGCGACCACAAATTCAGGCTCCGATGCAACGGGCGAGGCGATCTCCTCGTCGGAGACAACAACGGTACAGTTCGCCGTGCCTCCCCTGACCTCAACGCCGTAGGATGGAAGATAGGTCACGTACTTCCCTTCGAGCATG
>Ga0302252_1001331_pt1 | contig 14702 bp, 18 predicted proteins | sample AAG_RA_Leu_MG_FD_193511 | JGI IMG/M metagenome (GOLD analysis project Ga0302252, IMG submission 193511) | Enriched activated sludge microbial communities from anaerobic digester in WTTP, New Holstein, Wisconsin, United States - AAG_RA_Leu | ecosystem: Engineered > Bioreactor > Anaerobic >...
GGGAGGCTTGGCATCGATCCTTCGCGGGATGCCGGGAGCGAGATGGAGAAGATCTACCTCGACTTCATGGAGAAGAACGTCGCACCCTATGCACGAACGGACCGGAATGCCTCTGCGTTCTTCGAGATGGCGAAGAGGGATCTTTCACCGGCAGCCATCCTCAAGTGCCAGGTGACAGGCCCGGTGACCTTCGGGATGCAGGTGGTGGATGCCGACCGGAGGCCGCTCTATTACGACGACCAGTATGCCGACGTGATCTCGAAGATGATTGCACTCATTGCCCGGTGGTGCGAGGAGGCGATGCGGCAGTTTTCGGGGGTAAAAGAGACCCTGGTGGTGCTGAATGAGCCCTACCTGGCATCGCTCGGCTCGTCGGTGGTTCCCATCCGGCAGGAGAATGTCACGGCGGGGTGGGAGGATATTGCCGGGATGGTGGAGGGGGGGCTCGGGGTGCACTGCTGCGCCAACACCGACTGGAGTTATTTGATGGGCCTCAACCCCTCGTTCCTCTCCTTCGATGCCTTCACCTGCTCCCGTGAACTGCTCCTCTACATGGACGACCTCGTAGCTTTCATGGAAAGGGGCGGGGTCGTTGCCTGGGGGCTGGTCCCTGCAAGGCCCGAGGATTTCTCAAAGGTGACGCTTGACAGCCTCTTCCAGCAGTTCTCCGCGATCCGGCAGCAGGTTGCGGATTCATGCTCCGACGACCTCTTCATGAAGCAGTCCGTGGTCACCCCGACCTGCGGCATCCAGACCGGGACACCGTCCCAGGCACGGGAGATCATGGGTGCCGCGGCCGCGCTCTCGGACCGTGCACGGGCCGGGCGGCCATAATGCGTCCCTTCTCGGTTGCGGTCACCGGGAAGGGTGGGACCGGGAAGACCACACTTGCCGCCCTGCTGGTTCGGGTACTTATCGAGGCGGGCGAGTCCCCAGTGCTCGCGGTTGACGCGGACCCGAACGCCAACCTCCACGAGGCTCTCGGCGTGGAAGTCAAAAAGACGCTCGGATCGATGAGGGAGGAATCGTTCAAGGAGAGCATCCCTCCAGGGATGACGAGGACCGAGTTCATGGAGCTCCGGTTCAGGCAGGCGATCGTGGAGGAGCGCGGGTTCGATCTCGTCGCGATGGGTCTGCCGGAGGGCACCGGCTGTTACTGCTTTGCCAACGACGTGTTACAGCGCAGTATCGCGATGCTCCGGAAGGAGTACCGGTTCATCGTAATCGACAACGAGGCCGGGATGGAGCATATCAGCAGGGGAACGATTGGGATTCCCGACCTGCTCATCATCGTGAGTGACCCGGGGGCGAGGGGCATCCGGACCGCTGCGAGGATCAGGGACCTTGCGAAGTCGCTCGGCCTCTCTTCGGTTCCCCAGGTGCTCGTCGTGAACCGGTGGAAGGGAAAGAGTTCGGAGGGTATCCCGGGAGCACCGGATATCGGAATCGTCATTCCCGAGGACCCTGCAGTCGAGGCCGCAGACCTTGCCGGGTCGCCGGTCGGGGCCATCCCGCCGGGCTCTCCTGCAAGAGAGGCAGTGCGGCGACTTGCGCAGGAGATTCTCCGCCGTGCGAAGGAAAAGGGGAATCCCTCGGTCTCCTGATCCCGGTATCCTGCTCCCTTCCTTTTCATCCCCTGACAATGTTCTCCACAAAGGCTCGTGTCTTCTCCGGCTCTTCCACTCCCGGGAAACGGATGGTGCCCTGGTCATCAAGAAGGATCTTCAAAACCGAGATCCCGAGGTAGTGGCATACAACCCCGCATTCGATCTCAAGACCCCTGATCCGTGAATACGGCACCGCAGTGTGCACAGTTCTCCATACCCCTCTCTCGCAAATCATACTGTTCCCGGTAAAGCAGACCCGGAACGATTCCCAGTATCTCGGGATATACCAGCGTATTGCCAGGATTATGACGAGGAGGATGAACGCTGCCGAAAGAGTGAGATGCACGGGTGCGGAGAATACCACGAGGATGAGGAGTGGCAGGAGAACCAGCCAGGTGACCAGGATGAGGAGGAGGAGATGGAACGACCGGAGCCGGGGTGAAGGGGAAAAGACCAGAATCCCTCCAGGCCCGTGGTGTATGTTTCGCGGGAGGGTTCCAGGAGAGACGGCCATATCAGGTCCGCTCGATCGTGCAGACCCAGCGGTCGTAGATGGGATCGCGGGGATTTTCCTGTATCTCGGCCTGGCATCTCCGGGCTTCCGCCCAGTCCTGGATCAACCGGGCTTCCCGCTCGGTTCCCACCGTGATGAGGCTGAACCGGGTGAGTGCCAGGAGTTCGGCGGTGATCATCTCCCAATCCTGCTCATTGAAGGCATTGATCTCGCCGAACATGAGGCCCAGACCCGCTTCTCCCCCCTTGCAGTAGCTGCTTGCTAATGTTGCGTCGATGAGCATCGTCTCACCCGGGAGGAGCCTCGAGCGTGAGAGTCCAAGGGAGAGAAGGGTCGAATCGTTGTCGTAAGAGAGCGGGGAAATCCCCATTTCCCTGAGGACGAGTGAACCCAGGCCTGATCCGCACCCGCATTCCAGGCAGGTGAACCCGGATCGGCCATCCCAGTACTCATCGATGAGACTTCGGACATACTCAATTCTCGCGGGATTGAGATCATCAAGTGCGGGTGAGACCTCCTGCATCAGGAGCATGCTGTAATACTCCCGTATGGCGGTCTCCCACACCCTGCGGTCCTCCTGGAAGATATCCCCATTCATTTCCTCGAAGTGTTCGATCACCGCGAGAGTGGGTTCGCGGAGGTGGAATGACCCTGCCAGCCATCCCTGGGAAGTATGGAATGCGATGGCGAGGGGGTCCTCATTCTCGTCTACCAGTAACCTGCCCTGGTCTGCGGGAATCTCCTCCATCCAGGCGGTGTAGGAATCATCCGGGAGGTCTGCAAATGCCGGCTCGATGCACCTCACACAAGGGAGTTCCAGGACCCGGGAGATACCCGTTAATTCCAATGAAGGTCCGGGGTCCATGGCAATCAGGCCCCATACTTGGGAGACTTATTGAGCAGGTCCATGAGGATCGGCATCAGCGAACTCCCCGTGATCCGATGGAGCCCGCCCTCGGCACATGCTATCTCGTCATATTCGTTCACCCGGTCGACCCTAACCCCGCTTCCACAGATGATGATCGGCACAGGATCGGCGCTGTGGTCTTTCACGCTGCACGGGGTCGAGTGGTCTGCACAGACCACCACGAGACAGTCCTTGATCGAGGTGAGCGGCATAAGCGCAGCATCGGTCTTCTCGATAAACTCGAGTTTTGCCCGTGCTTTCCCGTCATGGCCTGCCTCATCGGCACCCTTGATATTCAGGAGCACGAAATCACAGGTCTTCATTGCATCCATCGCTGCCCTGATCTTCCCTTCGAGGTTGGTATCGGTGGAACCAGTGATGCCGGGCACCTCAATGCGGGTGAGACCGACCGCCGTCCCGATTCCCGAGATGAGTGCAGCCGCGGAGATCACGCATCCTTTCAGTCCGTATCGCTGCGAGAACGGTTCGAAACGGCCCATCCTGCCTGCACCCCTGATAAGAACCGTGCTTGCCGGGGGCAGTCCCTGCGAGACCCGTGCGTTATTGATGGGGTGTTCCCTTAAGATCGCTTCTGCCTGGCGCACAAATTCCGTGAGGGCAGCGGCCGTCCTCGCATCGGTTGGATCCGCTTCCTTTGCAGAAAACGAGAGAGGAGGTACCCCTTCCTTCTTGGGATCATTCGAGGTGACACCGACACCCAGATCTTTTCCCCTGAATGCCAGAGCTGCTCTGTGTCCCGCCCCGGACCTGAAGATACATTCTATTCCCATGGAGGAAAGGTCCACTCCTCTCTGGATGGCATCGGAGAGTGGTTCGGTCCCATGTATCCTCCCTGCACGACGATCAGAAACCCTGCCGCGATCATCGAGGGTGGCATAATTGCAGCGAAACCCAATCATTCCCGGCTCCATGTGGATGCCGCTCCCCTCTGCCTCGAGCGGACCCCTCCCCGTATAATATTCATGGGGGTCGTATCCGAGAAGGCTCAGGTGGGAGGTGTCCGATCCGGGTCGTATACCCGGTCCTATGGTATCCATGATCCCGCATATCCCGTCGCGTGCGATTCTGTCGAGCACCGGGGTGAGTGCTGCCTGCAGGGGTGTCCTGTTCCCAAGCTCCGGGCATGGTCTGTCTGATATGCCGTCAAGCACCAGGAGGAGGATCTTGTGCGCCGTCATCACACACATGGTATGCCCTGACGTATCTTATGCTTGACCGTTCCCCGCGTGGGAGTCGGGAGAATCTAAAAAGGATGGTGTTATGTGGGGAAGTATCAATCCCCTCACGCGGCCTTTGCCACGCCCAACTTGGATTTGATGACCTCGACCCTGCGAATTGGGAAGAGGGGTTTTACCTCCTTGAAGACCTCCCTGGAGATCTCGCCGTTTACGATGCCGTTAATAATGGCGTTCATTTCAGATTCGGTTCCAATTTTGGAGACCATGCCGGTAATGAGGCCTCTTATTGCGTGGATCTGTGAGAGGTTGGCCCGGGTCAGTGTAAAGCACGTCACCGTAAGATCCATCATCTTTCCATCCTTCGTGGTGACCGGGACGTGGCAGTCGATCCGCGACGTGCGCCGCTTGATCATGGAACGCATATAGTCACGGGTCAGTTCGTGGCCGAGGAACTCTGTGTATGCCGAGTCCCCGGCGACAGTGGCGATCCGGAACTTCATCTTCACGTTCTGTTTCGCATAGTCGTTGATGATCTCACCGAGCGTGGTCTGCATGATTCTCCCGACCACGCTGTCGGCGTCATTTGCAATGGTGTCCCCGATATAGGTCTTTCCAAGCACCTCAGGGGTATACACCTTGTACCAGCTCTTGGCTTTCCAGCCTTCAACTCTTCGTCCAGCCTGTTTCTTTTTTGCCATGTGTTCACCAGTAATACTTTTTTATCAGTTTGTTCGCCTTCACAGAGGCGATTCCATCATATAACGTTGAATCCCGGCTCAAATCTCTCATCCCGCAGTTCTCCTTGCGTCAATCCCCTGCAAGGGTGCACAGATCCTCCGCGACTGCCAGGTTCATCAGATAGTCGTCCACCGATGCGGTGACCGACCGGAGCGAGGTTCCCAGGATCTCTGTTACCACGAGATGCCCATCAGCCCGGGTCTGCATGCTCTGGAGATTGTCGGGGCGCAGCGCAGAGGCCACGCACGCAGCGTGTGTGTGCCGGGTCCGTATCTCACCGTGGATCTCCATCATGCGGCCACCGTCCTTGCCAGGATATCACGGAACTCCCCAAGACGGCTACAGGGGATCGTTGCTCCCGCCCGAAGCCTGTGGCCACCGCCAAATCCTCCGCACTGCAGGGCAGCCTCGCGAACGGCATCACCAAAGTTTACGTCGATACCTCTGGGGCACCTTGCCGAGATGTGGCAGAGCTCATCATTCCTGGCAGATACCACCACAGGTCCCTGATGGATGCAGTCGCGGGAGAGCGCGTCAGCGACATCGCTTGCCACGGTAACATCCTCAACCTCATAATATCCAGGGGATTCGTCCTCTGAACATGCGGCCCTGAGTGCCTGGATGACGTTTTCCCTGTGCTTGAAGGAGAGGTTCCATGCTTCGGTAAGGTCTCTCGTGGATCTGAGGCAGAGAGATGCTGCAAGTCCGCCAAATCCTGCTTTTCCGCAGGCATCCACCACCGCGGTCAACGCGTGGGCGTCAGGTATAACCTCTCTCTCCAGGCTGTAGGTGGCCCCGTAGATCCCTTCGAGTGTCCCCACAGGGGCGAACGGGCTTACCCTGAGCACGAGCAGAGAGAGGAGCTTTTCCCTGGAGAGGTCATCCCCGGAAGAGGCGCTTTCCAGGAGATCAGCGACCGCCATCTCGTCTCCGCTCACCTGGTGCAGGTAGGGATTGAGTGCAGCATACAGACGCTCGTGTTCGTCCCTCCCAGGCAGGAGATACCCGTGGCCCGGAGTGATGATGCCCTCAGCGACCGCCTCGTTGAAGATCGCAAGGTTCGGACCGGTAAGGGTCTGGCCATCGCCGATGATCCCGAGCATCACGAGGCTCGAGAGATCCCTGTTGTCCCCAAGACCCTGCGCTACCATGTACGCAACTCCTGCAGATGAGAGATCGACGTCTCCATCCACCTGGTGCAGCCTTGGATTGACCTGGAGCTCCCCGGTGTAGTAGGGGATGTGGTGATCTACTACCATCACGTCATCGGGGAGATCCTCAATTCCTGACCCGAGGTCGCAGAGAAGAGTCGGGGTATCAGGGGAGATTTCCGCCGGGCTCATGCGGGTGACCACCCGTAGCCTGAACCGGATATCCCGCCTGAGAAGCGCCATGCAGAGGATGGATCCTGCTGCGATACCGTCCGCATCGTGGTGGGCATAGACCTCCACGAACTCCTGCCGGCCGAGGTGATCGGCCAGCTTTCCTGCGGCCTCGTCAAGGGACATGGTATTTTTTATCGTGAGAGGAGGATCTCAGCGGTCTCCGGCTTGTAGCTCCATTCCTTCGGGAGTCTGCCATTCCCGGTATAGTACCTCACCAGGCGGCGGACCTTCGATTCGGTCAGCTGGAGCTGCCTCTTGTTGTGGACATCGCTCTTGTGTTCACCCAGGTGCTTGCGAAGCCCGAGGGCTTTTTCGATCAGGTTCCGGAGATCCTCGGGGATCTCGGACTGCATATTGTTCTCTTTCAGGATCTGGCCGATCCGTTTCCCTGTGATGAGTTTCACATCAGGGACACCGTGCCGGTCGCGGAGCACCATCCCGATCTTGCTGGTGGAGACACCCTCCTTCCTGAGATCGACGATGATCTTCTCGATAGATGCGACATCAGTGTTTGCCCAGGTCGGGGCTTCCTTGCGGTAAGGCCTTACCGATCCCGAGTGCCCCCTGGTTCGTGCATGCATTCGTGCCATTGTGGTTTTCACCTCCGAACAGCCAATGTAAATCCGAAAAGAGTCACGCTGACTCTCCGTAATCCCAGAGGCCCGAAATCGTTCGGACCCGTGCATGTGTGATGCACGTCGGACTTACATCTGCCAGCACATTTTTTCAAAAGTGCCTGATTTCATTTGATTGAATGAATATTAAGGCTATCGGGCATGCACCTGGTATCAGGTGCTTCCGTACCGGTTGATGAGCCTGATCAAATCCGCACATGCCTCCATCTCCATCGCCAGCACCTCGTTCCTGGTCATCCCCATGCTGGTCTCGGCGTCAGCAGTGAGGCTATCGGGCCCCCTCATGATTGTCCTCTCTTCCCCGTCCCCGGAAAGCACCTCTTCTGCCTCTCGGTCATATACAAAAGCCCTTCCCGGGAGGATCACGAGTGGTGCAAGAGAGGCGGGATTGAGCGCCCGCAGGTCTTCGATGGTGATCAGGCAGGCGATATCCTTCTCGACCGGGACGACCTCTGCAGAATTCCCCCGCGATGAGAGAATTTTCCTGATGAAGGGAGCCGCAACTCTCCCTGTAATGATGCTTGCACGCTTCTCAAGACGGGGGAGTTTTCTTATCAGGTCGGGTTCACCTGCCAGTGCAAAAGGTGAGCCTATGTCGGGGTCCCAGAGGGGAGTCCCGCTGACCTTGATGCGGAACTTCTGCGAGAGAGCGGTTACCATGTCGCGGAACTCACCGGTTTCCTGGACCTTCTGACCCGGGATGACCGGAGCATTTCCAAGGATGAGACCCTGGTCGGTCTGGTTGGCAAACCGCATCAGGATGATCCCTTTTGCACCCTTCTCTTCAAGCCATTCACAGGTCTCTTCGAGAACCGGGCCGTCATTTATCCCCGGCAGCACGACACAGGCAGCATATACATCGATCTCGTTGCAGAGGGTCTCGAGGACTGCGAGTGATGCATCGGGGGTGGGATCATGCATGTACCGTTTCCGGAGTTCCGGCTGCACCGAGAATACGGTAAAGGAGACCTCTGAGAGGCCGGAGTCGATGAGAAACCTTCCAACCCCGGGGTCGTCAAATCCCTTTCCGCTGGTATACCCGATGTGGAGTGGGGCTTCCATGCTGGAAAGGAGCTCGATAAGATCAGTGAACCTGGGGTAGCAGCTGGGGTCTCCTCCCCCGCTGATGGTGATCCTGCTCACCTCATCGGGAATGGTCTGCAGCCTGGCAAGTACGTCGTCTGCAATGGTTTTGAGTTCTTTGAATCCCTGGTAATATTCCCGCACGCTCCGGCTGCAATAGTCGCAACCCTTCTTATAGGGGGGGCAGTACCGGCAGCCAAGGGGAGCAGTCTCTTTGACGTGCTTGAAGTAGCAGTACTCGCAGAATCCCCTGCAGTCAATGCCCGGCCTTCCCCCGATATCCACCGAAAGGTGCGTCATCCGTGATAGAATGGTGGGTGGCAGCGGGGCATAATGGCTGCTATCCTGATTGGTGGATCCCTCTCTTACGTGGTTTTAATAACAGGATGTTCATCCAGCCTGCCTCATATGGTAGATGTGATAACCGGCCGCAGCACAAAGACCGGCCCCGGCCAGTACACATGGAAACAGGGGTTCGAGCAGCGCAAAGATGAGCACACCGCAGGCAGCAAGGAATGCCAGCGGAGTGAGTATGCGGACTAGTATTCGATTCCTGCTCATGGAAACACCTCCGGCAAAAGCCTGGCTTCTCTACAAGGACGGGACTTCACCGATTGAATAAAACCGCTGTATCCAGGGGAGCATCTGGATCGTGCGAAAGCCGTGCGAACACCTGGTTCTGGTATTCCTTAATCGTCATGGTATCACTGGGGGGATCATACGCCAAATTCAGGATACGCCTGATAGCCAGAGCTGTTACCTCCCCGTACCCTATATGCTCTCCTTCGGTTGCATATTCGTGAACTCCACGGACCACCCACTTTCCTTTGGATGTGTATATGTATTTGGGACGGGTATCCACTGATCGGGACCATGCATCGAATGTACCGTTCTCCCAGAAACGGTAGATGGTGGTAAGATCGCCTTCCTGGGAAATCCATACGCCTCTCATGGGGTCCTGTTGTCCACCTGTAAGTGAGGGATTTTGCTCCACATCGATGCATCCTGAAAAAAGCCCCGTGCTCACAAGGAGGACAGCGAACATTATGGATATCACACGAGACATGATTCTTATAGGATAACTCCCTTGCATGGAGAAATTCCTTCCTGTAGTTACGATCAGGGGCAGCCTATTTCACAACGAACGTTCTGTGGGATGCCCTGTTCTTTCGTCGCCATCTTTTTCACATTCAGGTGGCAACAATATATGGCGCCCCAGTGGCTTAGCTGGCAGAGCGGCTGACTTGTAATCAGCAGGTCCCGTGTTCAAATCACGGCTGGGGCTCTGACTCCTTGTGTCCGGTTCTATATCGCAATCGATTCGAAAAATATAAAAGAATTCTAAGTATCTCAGAGCTCAGATATTTCTCAATTTACTCAACCATCACGAAGAGAATTTTGCATTGAGCTTATAAACCGCGCATGAGATCACCATTTTCATTTCGTTACGCTCACCGGGGCTCTGCCCCTCGCCGCGTGGGCTGCCCCGTTGATTGATAAAGTTCTAGTGAAGTTATTGTGGTGTACTCAGATCATTAAAGTGAAGTATTAACTGCCCTATTTGTCAGATGGAATCAAGAGACTGGTGGCGACTTGGTCGAATGGTAGGACACGACTAGGATCATTCAATGGCACTCTATCATTTTTCGTTATCCACAGAGCTAAGTATTACCATCGAGAGATAACTTAGGTTCGAGAAGATCCGATGGGCATCTTAATGGCACATTATAATATTACCCTCGCTCTCTAATCTTCAGGTGTCGCCCGGAAGATTTGCCTGAACAATGTAAAAGAGATGAGGATTCTGCGCCGGCATTTTATCTGGGAGGAGTGGTAAAATGGAAGAAAAGCAATCATATCAATTAAAAATCAACAATAACGACGAACTGTTGTGTCCCGTGTGCGGTTTTCATTTCATTCATCATGGACGGATTGAAATTTTCAATCGAGCTAAAGAAGATGCTCATTCAGGCATTTGTGCAAAAATCGATGAGATATCCTGTTTAGTCGGTACATCTATGGAGGGAAACCCCTCCAACCGGAGGAATGGAATTCGAATTAATCTGGAAGGGGAGTGCGGGCATAAGTTTGACATTATTATAAGCCAGCATAAGGGTCAAACACTAATATATATTGATATTCCCAAATCCCCCTAATATCCTCATTTTACTCTGTTTAGTCGGACTTGGATGACGCTCGATCGTATTCGTCTCCACCCACCTCTGATCCGATCCCGTCGGTCATCCCTCCGGCCGGTTCCGCCCACACCGTCGCGCTGTTCTTTTACATTGGTTAGCGTCATTGTGACGCCCCCGCCTCCGTCATGAATTCCTCGCGGGAAGCTGCTGCGCAGCCCGCTCCTCGCAGCGTGCACCTCATCATGCTCGTATCTGCAGCTTGTGTAGGGTGTATGCTAGGTGACTCGCTCTCTTTGGTCGCTTCGGGCCGCTGCGGCCAGTCCAGCTCCGCTGATGCGTCGCCAGAATTCCCACTCTCCCGCCCTTGCGTCGCGCCGGGGGATAGGCAGGTATCCCCCTCTCTCCGCACCCTTCGGGCCGGCCTCCTCCTCTCCCAAGGGAGAGGCAGTGATCAGGATAAGAGTTTTTTTAATAATTATATTGAACAATTGAAAAGATCAGTTTTATCTATTAAATTGAATTAAAAAACACTAATGAAATCAATTGAGTTGGCATTTGTTGAATTTGTTATTGGAATTCTTGGAGTAGTCATAACTTCAACGACATCGACAGTGCCACAATATACTCAATTTGCATGGGCGGGCGGAATTCTAACGTGGGTCATGTTTGCTTTGTTATTTGGCAATGTTTTCGAACTAAAAATAGTCCCGGCGTTGTGTATCTCTTCTGGCATATCATTTGCATTAATGGTTGGTTTATATAGCCCAGTAGCTATTTTTTTATTTTTTGTTTTTATAATTCTAATATTTCTCATGGTATTGTATTGGGTGTGGATGGAGGATCAAGAGAGAAGGAATTCCTGGTAATGAGTAACAAGATATAAAGAATGATCTCAATCTTTTCTCGGTTTACGCTCACCAGCAGCGAGGAAGCACCCGGTTACCGAGCGAAGCGAGGTCGCGGTGTTGACGAGCGTCAGAGGACCCCGGAGCAGAAAGTGGGCGGGAGAGGGCCTCATCGAAACGAGCGGGAGCGAGTCGTGGAGGCTCAGGCGGGAGGCGGCTGGCGGGTCAGCATGAGAAGAGCGATTTTCCTCCGCAACCGTTCAAAAGTGTGATGACCCAGGCCACCCTATCAGTGATCGACCGGGTCGGCCGGCGCTTAATCAACTATTGCACATGGTGGTTCGGCGCTGGGATCCCCGGTCACGTCTTGTTCTCTTCGACGTATTGCCGGATTTGGTCCTCAGTGATCCTGTACTCCTTGCCCACCCGGACCGCCTGCAGGCGCTTGTCCTTGATCATCTCCCGCACGGTCTTTGCGCTGATCTTCAGCAGCTCGGCCACTTCCTCTGTAGTGTAAAAAGTAGGTGCCGGTGAAATATTCACACCTCCAACAAGGGCAATTCCTACCAAGTTAGTCCTCCCATGGAAGCATAATGGTGATCACTGGTTCGCCCTGGTCGCCAGGTCCGCAGACGGCCCTCAGCGTCGCGGTCTTCTGCTCCGGGATTGCTGTCCTGCTGAAGGCCTGACTGCACATGAGAAAATCGCACTGGAAGACAACGATCGAACGGTGCCGCTCCCGGGTCGAACGAACAGCGCAGGTGAGCATCCAGAGCAGGTCCCAGGCCCTCCCGTTCACGCTCTGGCCCGACATGGTCTCCAGGTTCCCGGGATCGATCAGGTCCCACACGCTGGCGGTCACAGCCACCGGGACCACTATCCCCGCCTCGCGGCTGAGGTCGGCCGGGATCTCGACGAGGGTCCCGTCCCGGATCGCATCAGCCCGCGTGTAGGCAAAGATCACGTCCCCGAAGGGAGAGGCGAGGGGTTCGCCCTGGCTCATGAGACCCGCCCCCTTGAGGTAATCATCTGGTCCTCGGCCATGGTCACACCTCCACCCGGTCGATGATGCCGAGGTGCTCGTACTTGCTGCCGGTCGAATTGACTTTCCAGAGTCCGCCACCCTTGATCACGTGGGTGAGCTCGCAGCCGGGACCGATCACCCCGAGGTGTGCACCGAAGCGTGCAAGGCAGCCGGGGAGGGAGAGAATCCCCCCGCTAGTCATGATGATCTTCATACCCTCGCCCCCTGCCCGGGCAGCGGGTCATAGTACCACGAGATGGCATTTGCCCGCTCTGCCTCGGCCCGGCAGGCCTCCCAGCCCCGCTGTTTTATCTGGTAGCGGTAGCCCTCGACGATATCATCAGCCTTCACACGGAGGTCCTGGGCATCAGAGAGTATGACGGCCGCTTTGTGCTCGAGTTCCGCGGCCCGCTCCTGGAGTATGCTGATTCGCTGCAGATCTTTGAGCGGGATCACATCGTGCACGCTCTGGCAGGCGTTCATGCGGGCACCTCTGCGGTAATGGAAGAAGAGGGGGGAAGAGGACCGTCGGGAATCTCCCGCATGATCGACACGTTGGCATATTTCCGATCTCCCGAGATGATGCCCTTCACGTGGGCGAGCGGAGAGACATACTTCAGGCCGTTGATAGTATACATCACGGCCCGGCCGGACCGGGTGATCCATGCCCTGCCGACGGGGTCCGGGTTGCCGGCCGCCTTCATCACGTCGCTGATATCGAAGATGTCCACCGGGGAGTGGTCCATCAGCAGGTCCACATCTGAACTGGCGATGACTGCCTGCATGGTCTTGATATCTATCCGCATGGAGCCGCCGAAGAGCCGCGCAGCCCCGATGTGTTCAAAGGTTGTTTGGTTGCACATGGTGGTTCTCACCAATATATCATAGGATATCAGAGGATATATAGGGTCACCAGGCGGTGTGAAAGTGAAGTGAAATGGACCTGCGGCCCTCCGGGCATCGCCCACGGCTCGCTGCCGCTCGCATCGAGGGCTCGCCCTGCGGGGGAGTTGGCCAGGGTCTTCTATCGCTCCACTCCGGCGACGCCCTCACTTCGTTCGGTGGCGGCCTACGCTTTTCTGGTGGTGGTTGTTCTGTTCTTGATGACGACCGCCAGGCTTGACTCTCCCGGCCGGCCGCTCCGCTCTCGCTCCGCTTCGCCGTCCGGCAGGTCAACCGGGCGGTCTGTTTAAACTTTTCTCTCAAAAAAGAGCCTTAAAAAACCCTTTCTCTAAAGTGGAAAGAGAATATCGAGGATTCACATGAAAATCTGAATTGTATCTTGTACATTCTTTCGATTGAAAATCGTAGCATAATAATCCATGCAAATATTGTGGTTGCATAATAGGGAACCAGATTTCAGGATCTCCCGTCTCAAGGGAGCAATAGGTGCAATTTGCAATTATAATGATAGGGGTTTGAAATGAATCAGGTAAATCCATGAGATGATGTCGAATTTCTTCTTCAATTTTTATCTCCAGTCTACTCTTCCTATCTCTTTCTCGTATTGTTCCCCTCTCAAAATCAAAAAATCCGGTATAGCCTTCAATGAATTGATTATCAGAATGGACACTTGGTCTTGGTGTAATGACCTCAATGAAAATCTCTCGTTCATTTAGACTAATTCTAAAATCCAACCGATTATTCTTTAAACCGATTAGGGGATCAATTTGAGGAGAACAATTTGAAAGACGCAACCTATGATATGTCTCAATTTCAGAATAATAATCAAAGAAATTACTACCAAGTTTCTTTCCAAATTGCTTTGTTTTATATTCTGGATATAATTCAAGCCATTTTTCAAGGTGTTCAATCATACAGCGGAATTGAACGTTGGAATCAGAATGGAGTAAAACACCAGCAAGTGTCAGTTCACCATCTGATTCTAGATCTAGTTCACAATCGCGATTGTAAGGGTCAAAGGCCAATTTATCGAATATTAACCCCTTACCGGTAATTTCACTGATATGGGGATAGGATAGAAGTCTCTCTTCAATTTGTTCTGAAGCATTTCCCATTAATGAACCCCATTAGCTTTTCGTACACTTAACAACAATCTGGCCCGAAGGGTACCCCTCATGATAACTGCCTCTCCTTTGGGAGAGGAGGAGCCCGATCCGAAGGATGCGGAAAGAGGGGGATACTCGCCTATCCCCCGGTGTGACGCAAGGGTGGGGGAGTGGGATTCTGACGACACATCAGCGGAGTCGAACTCCGCTGTTTCTAGGATACAGCGACGAGCACGCTGCAGAGCAAGGTGCGAGGAGTGGGACAGAGCAGGCGATGCGACGTGAGCGGAGCGAGCGAGCATGGCCGTCATCAGGAATCCATGACACCGCAAAAAGCAGCCCCACGATGTGAACGAAGGTGACCGGAGCGAACATGGTGGGGCGTCGAGAACTCCTAGATTAACGTTCACTAATAATGTTCTGATAATCCTCCTCAGGTATGACCCTCATCGCTCCGCGAATATGGCCTGTCCACATCTTCTTATTCTTAATTGTAGAGTGCCACAATTAATGTCCATTTTGTTGACAGAGTTTTTGTCCGCTAGATAGACATTTTCTGTTTTTATTGAAATTGATTTCGTTGTTATACACTGAAGCTGGGGTCATCCAGTCCAGGAT
>Ga0302252_1001333_pt1 | contig 14669 bp, 14 predicted proteins | sample AAG_RA_Leu_MG_FD_193511 | JGI IMG/M metagenome (GOLD analysis project Ga0302252, IMG submission 193511) | Enriched activated sludge microbial communities from anaerobic digester in WTTP, New Holstein, Wisconsin, United States - AAG_RA_Leu | ecosystem: Engineered > Bioreactor > Anaerobic >...
CCAAAAAGCAGGGAGCGGTGGGGATCAATGTTGCCGGAATGTGCTGCACCGGAAATGAGATTCTCATGCGCCACGGCGTGCCGGTGGCAGGCAACTTCTTGCAGCAGGAGCTGGCCGTGGCCACCGGAGCGCTGGAGGCCATGGTGGTGGACATACAGTGCATCATGCCCGCGCTGGGAGCAATGGCGGGCTGCTTCCACACCAAGTTCATCTCCACCTCCCCCAAGGCCAAGTTCCCGGGAGCCATCCATATGGAGTTTCATGAGCAGACGGCGATGCAGACGGCCAAAGCCATTGTGGAGGCGGCGGTGCTCAATTATGCCAGCCGAAATCAGGCCAAGGTGCATATCCCCAACATAAAGACCAAGTGCATGGTCGGCTTCTCCGTGGAGGCCATAGTCAGCGCCCTGGGTGGCAGCCTGGACCCGCTTCTGGAGGCCATAAAGAGCGGTGCCATACGGGGATTGGGCGCTGTGGTGGGCTGCAACAATCCCAAGATCGTCCATGACTGGGGCCATGTCAATCTTGTTCGTGAGCTGATCAAAAAGGATGTGCTGGTGGTCACAACCGGCTGCAATGCCCTGGCCTGCGCCAAGGCCGGGCTGCTCCTTCCCGAGGCGGCGGAGATGGCCGGAGAGGGCTTGAAGGGCGTCTGCAAGGCTCTGGGAGTTCCCCCTGTGCTTCATATGGGCTCATGCGTGGATATCAGCCGCATACTGGTCGCCGCGGCGGCCATAGCCAATGCCCTGGGTGTGGACATAAGCGATCTTCCCGCCGCCGGAGCCGCGCCGGAGTGGATGAGCGAGAAGGCGGTCTCCATCGGAGCCTATGTGGTGGGCTCGGGTGTCTTCACTGTCCTGGGCACAGTGCCACCGGTTCTGGGCAGCTCCGCCGTGGCGGGCCTTCTCACCTCCGGAGCCAAGGATGTGGTGGGAGCGGCCTTTGCCGTGGAGTGCGATCCCCTCAAGGCGGCATCGCTCATGATCGATCATATAGAGAGCCAGAGAAGGAAGCTGGGGCTGTAGAAGATGAAGGAAGTCTTCGTCCGTCTGGACCGCTGCCTGGGCTGCAAGTCCTGCGAGATGGCCTGCGCCGTGGAGCACTCGGCGGCCAAGAGCCTCTTTTCTGCTGTATCGGAGAAACCGAGGCCTGTACGCCGGATCTATGTGGAGATGGCCGAAGGGCAGAAGATGCCCCTGGTCTGCCGCCACTGCGAGGATGCGCCATGTGTCGCCGTCTGCCGCACCGGGGCCATGGTCCAGGACCCCATCACCGGCATAGTGGACCGCATTCAGGAGAACTGCGTGGGCTGCTGGATGTGCGCTATGGTCTGCCCCTACGGGGTTATAGGCAGGCACACCGAGGTGCGCATGGCAGTGAAATGCGACCGCTGCAAGAGTCTTGATGTTCCGGCCTGCGTTGCCGCCTGCCCCACCGGAACTCTGGTATTCGCCACCCAGCGCGAATTTGTGGAGATGATGAGAAAGGAAGCTGCTGCCAGGATCGCCCGGGAGGCTAAAGCTCTGGCCAAGGCCTGAGCTTTCAGCCTTTCTGGAAAGGATAAAACGGTGAGGTCAGACTATTGGGGTCAGGCTGATCCGGTTTCCTTCCTCCAATAGCATATTGTAGGGCTCAGTCCTGGGTATGACCCCATAGATGCACAGCCCGCCGTTCAGCTCGCTCACCAAAAGATAGGTGTCTGCGGTGTGGATGGCCATATTCATGCTCTCCTGGCCGCTTTTGACCACCAGCACATTTATGTCATTGGTCTCTTTCCAGCTTCGGATCATGATGTTGGCTAGGTTGAGCACTGCTTTGTAGCCGAAGGCGAACTCAATAGCATCAAGGCCAATGATGTTCAATATGGGCCGTCCCGTCCTCTCCCGCAAGCCGTCCCACTTCTCTTGCAGCTCATCTCCCCAGGATACGGGATCCTCGCCCTCCGGCCGGGAGACGATGACGTTGTTGGGCACGAAGATGTCCTGAGAGCTTAGCTGATAGCCGATGCTGGGCAGAATGAAAACTCCCCGTCCGTTCTTGAGGGCATTGGAGGCCAGAGCAGTCAGGATCTGATAGTACCTCTTGCCCACCCCCTGCCCGATCTCCAGGACATTGCATGATCCGTACCGGAGACCGCCGGTGACGATATCCAGGTCCGGTATGCCTGTGGAGATGTGATCCTCCTTGGGATCGGGTACCCTCACCCCCTCGCTGGCGATGCGGGCATCCTTTTGATCCAGGTAGGGCTCAAAGAATCTAAACCGTCCACCGTGCAGGGTCACAGTGTAGGTTCTGTTGCCTATCTCCACGCCACGAAGCTTGCTCAGATTGATCTGGCGGATGCAGCGGGTCCTCATTCCCACCTGGTCCGATGCCGGGAGGCGGAACTGCTCCATGCTCACCACTCCGTCCACGATGTAGTCCAGGGGCATGACGCTGTCAAACTCGGAGACGAAGATGAGATTGGTATCCAGGTCCCGGGCAAACTCGCAGATGTTCTGCTCAAAGCTGGCATGGCTGCTGCCCAGCAGGTGGGAGGTGTAGTTCAGGACGGCATCCCAGCTGTCTATGACTATAGTGGGATTGTCCATATCCTCCGCCTCCTCGAAGAACACCTTGAAGAAGTCCAGGACGGCGTAGTAGTTGTTGAGATCCTTTCCCATTCCCTTCAGGCTCTCCAGTAGCCTGGTCTGGGTGGCATTGACCACATTTCTGGCGGGCAGGATATCCTCCATCCAGGGATTGGTGGCATAAAGCCTTCGTGGATCGATGCGGGTGGAGATGTAGAGCCCCTTCTGCTCCCGGCAGAGGCTATTCATGATCTCCAGGGCCAGGGTGGTCTTTCCCGTACCCGGCAGGCCCTTGATCAGCAGGGTCTGGCCGCCCTCGATCTGGAAGAACTGGTAGATCTCCTTGGGCAGAGATGAGGCGCGATCAGTGGGCATGGCTCATCCTCCCGTCAAGGCTTCCTCGCCCCTATTTTCATGCATGCATCTATGGAAGCGTTTCATCAGGCTGCATATTCTCTCCGGATCGACCCGAAAGGTGAAGACAATCCTCCTGTCCTCGCCTCGGCTAAAATCGATATCAAAAGCAGGGGGCTCCTCCACCTTGAGCGGCAGGGCAGTCTTTTCTCTCTCTCCGTGCCTGGCTGCTGCTCCCCTCTCCCTCCAGAGCTTGGAGGGGCCCACCTCCACAAACTCAACCTTTCCCTCGGAGCTGAGGACGGAGAGATATTTGATGACCGTGGTCTTGCTCACGCCTGCCTTCTTGGCCACATCCACCGTGGTCAGGCCCACCTCCGATTCCCCTATAACTTCCAGGATCTTTTCTTTGTATGAGGCCATCTTTTCTCTCACCAACCGGGGTTGATATCCGTCTTCAGGATTGCCGGCGCCGAGCCCGGAATAGGATCAATTCCGACTGCCGGTCCATTTTTTGCAATCCACTCCACTTTTTGCTGACAATTCATTTATATCATTCTCATATTTCAATTTTCATATTTACTAGATCTTATCGGAAATAATAAATGCCCGTCAGCCAATGGACCCGCAAGAGGGCAGAATGACCGAAGACAACAATAGGGATGGCAACCTTTTTACCGATCCCTGGCCGCCCCTGCGCGGCGACTATCAGGTAGGCGATCCCCGCTCAGCCGTGGCCGTCGTCACTTTGGCCAGCCCGCTGCTCATAAAAGGATGTGCCATCTTCGGCCCGTGCCTGACCGAGAACCTGGGGCTGGAAAAGATCGTGGCCAATGTCATATCCAATTGCAATATCCGCTTTTTGATCATCTGCGGCCTGGAGTCCAAGGGGCATCTGCCCGGCAACACCCTCCTGGCCCTGCATAAAAACGGCATAGATCCGCAGGGCAGGATCGTGGGATCAGAGGGCGCCATCCCCTTTATCCAGAACCTGCCCCCTGAGGCCATAAGCCGCTTTCAGGAGCAGGTGGAATTGATAGACCGCATCGGCCTGGTGGACACAAAGGAGATAGAAGCACTGGTGGCCAGCCACAAGAGAGAGCCCTTTGCTGGCGAGCCCTTTTTGGTCTTCAGGAGGAAGGCCCCTCTCAGGGCGATTTCTGTAAGCGAAGCCGATCTGACTCTGGGGGCGGGTGTGGTCATGGACGCCTCCGCCTGGCTGGTCATGGAAGAGGTGTGAAGATTGTTCAGATTCAAGAGAGAGCAGAGCGTGGTCAACCTGGCCGGAGTGAGGATGGGAGGCCAGCCCGGAGAGCTGGCGTCTGTGCTCTGCGGCACCATCTTCTATCAAGGGCATAAGATTGTGGAGGATGAGGAGAGGGGCTTCTTCGACCAGGCTGCCGCTGAAAGGCTGGTATCCCGCCAGGCGGAGCTGTCCCAGGAGACGGGGTGCCCCTCCATTTTGCACCTTTACGCCCGAAGCATCGAGGCCTTCTCCCGCTATCTGGACTTCACCGAACAGGTTTGGAGCGGCCCCTTCATCATAGACTCCGCCGATCCCGCCACCCGGATGGCTGCCGCGGTGCTGGCCGGCGAGCAGGGCTATGCCGACAAAGCCATCTACAACAGCATCAGCCTGGCCATGGATGAGGCGGAGGCCCAAGCCATCAGGGACTCTGAGCTGGACTCAGCCATCATCCTGGCCTATAATCCCACTCAGCCCGGCGTGGAGGGCTCCCTGGCGGTGCTGGAGACGGGAGGACAGGCGCGGGAAAAGGGGCTTTTGGATGCAGCCCGGGATATGGGCATCAACAACATGCTCATCGATCCGGCAGTGCTGCCCCTGGGCAGCGGCGCCGGTGCGGCGTTGCGCTTTTCTGTAGCAGCCAAGGCCCGGCTGGGCCTGCCCGTGGGCTCGGGCATACACAATGCCGTCTCCTCCTGGCCCTGGCTGGCTGGAAAGGGTGCAGCAGCTAAAAGAGGATGCGATGCAGCGGCGGCGGCGATGCAGCTTCTTGCGGCAGCGGATTTTCTGCTCTATGGTCCCATAGAGATGGCGGAGATCATCTTTCCCGCCGCGGCCATGGCGGACATACTGATAGCTGAGGCGGTATCCGGCCTGGAGATAGAACCGGTGGATGAGCATCCTTCGCACCGGCTGGTCTAGGCTGGGAAGAGCGGAAAAGTCTTTTAGCTTTAAGTCAGCCAGGCGTTAGCTATGTACCTAACCCGCGAGGAAGGGGCCATCTATCAGGGCGAGAAGGGCGAGACCCTGGCCAGGATGATGGAGATACTGGTGGCTTTAGGCGACATCTACGGCGCAGAGAGGCTGGTGCCCGTCCGCTCTGTCCAGATCGCCGGGGTCTCCTACAAGAATATCGGCCAGGCCGGCCTGGAGTGGATAGCCGACCTGCAAGGGACAGTGGCTGTGCCCAGCATCCTCAATCCGGCGGGGATGGACCTGTGCCGCTGGAAAGAGATGGGGATAGAGGCTGATTTTGCGGAAAAGCAGCAGCAGGTCATAGATGCCTACCGAAAACTGGGCGTTTCCATCGACTGCACCTGTACCCCCTATCAGATCTACGATTCCCTGGCCGGCCCGGGCGACCACCTGGCCTGGAGCGAGTCATCCGCCGTCTCCTATGCCAATTCTGTAATCGGCGCCCGGACCAACCGGGAGGGAGGGCCCTCCGCCTTGGCTGCCGCCCTGGTGGGAAAGACCGCCCTTTATGGCTACCACCTGGATGAGAATCGCCGGCCCACCCACAGAATCGAGGTGGAGGCCGATCTGAGAGGCTCAGATTACGGAGCCCTGGGATTTCTGGTGGGAGGGATGGTCAAGGATGGCGTGCCACTCTTCCGGCTGAGGGGCCTGAAGGCCGCTCCGGGTAAGGGTGAGCTCAAAGCCCTGGGGGCGAGCATGGCTGCCAGCGGCTCGGTGGCGCTGTATTATGTGGAGGATGCGACCCCCGCGCCGGCCTCAAGGGGAGAGGAGGAGAGAATCAGCCTGGGGCGGAAGGATATTGAGGAGGTCTATGCCGCCCATCCGACAGAGGGGGCAGAGGCGGTGGCACTGGGCTGCCCCCACTGCTCAGCAGAGGAGCTGGAGAAGATTGCCCGGCGGCTGGAGGGGCAGAAAGTGGTAAAGGAGATGTGGGTGTGCACGGCTCGAAAGACGGCAGAGCAGAACCCGCGGCTGGTGAAGATGATAGAGGAGAGCGGGGCCAGGGTCTATTGCGACACCTGCATGGTGGTCTCCCCCGCCTCGGAGCGCCTGGGCAAGATCATGGTCAACTCGGGAAAGGCCCTGGCATACCTGCCCGGCCTGGCCGGGGTACAGGCGGGGCTGGGCAGCATAGAAGAGTGCATCGATGTGGCCCTGGGGAGGCGCTGAATGATGGAGATAAGCTGCCATAAGGTGGCCTCGGGCCGGGCCAGCGGCCAGGCCCTGGTGACCGGTCAGGCCATATCCTTTCTGGGCAATGTCAATTCCGATACGGGAGTGGTGGTCGATCCGGCCCATGAGCTCTTTGGAGAGAGCATAGCGGGAAAGGTGCTGATCTTTCCCGGCGGCAAAGGCTCCACAGTGGGCTCATATGTCATTTACCAGCTCAAGAAGAGGGGGCTGGCCCCGGTGGCCATGATCAACCTCATCTCCGAGCCCATTGTAGCTGTGGGGGCTGTCATCAGCGGCATTCCCCTGGTGGACCGGGTGCCGGAGGAGGTTCTGGAGATAGAGAGCGGCACATTGGTGGAGGTCGACGCCGATAGAAGATGCATCAGGATTTTCTCTTCTGCATGCGACTGACTGACCGTTTATCTCTGCCATTTCATCCACATTGAACCCATAGGCATTATACAAAATGTTTATATTCAATATAAACATATAAAGTTCGGGGTGATAAATGGTGCAGCTGCGATCAAACTACATACTCAAGGCCTTTCTCGCCTCAGGGCTGCTCTCATTGCTGATGATCGCCCTGGCCCAGGGGCTGATTCAGTTCTTCCACCACGGCCCGCCCCTGCCCCTCTCCATAATCCTCATCCTGGCCGCGATATGCTTCGTCCTCTCTGCTTCCTTCTTCGAGCGCTATGAGGTGGGCTCGGTCGTCTGGTCCATGCTGGTCTCGGTCATAGCCACAGCCATGCTCACCCTTCTCGCCGGAGGGATAATCCAGGTCGTAACCAGGCCCGTCCAGTCCTGGGAGGAGCTGCTCTCCGCTCTGGCCATCTGCATGATCGTAGCCATGATCCTTCTCTCCCATCTCAAGAAGAGTCTGGGAGAGATAGAATATTGAGTCGGCCATGCGGCCTCTCCCTTCTCATCTCCTTTCTTATCTGTCCTTTTCAGTTTGGGCTGGCGATGCAGGCCTTCCCCCCGGCCAGCCTTTGACTGATTGAGTTCTAATACTAGCAGAGACACTAGCTGCATCCTGATGCCGGGCGTAATGGTGGACTCCTACGGACGCAAGGTCACTGGCCTGCGAATTGCACTCACCTCCCGCTGCAACCTGCGCTGCCTCTACTGCCACCATGAGGGCGAGGTGGAGCCCAACGGCGAGATCTCCGATGAGATGGTGATAGGAGTAGCCCAAGCGGCGGCGGCGCTGGGTGTGCGCTCCCTCAAGCTCACCGGAGGCGAGCCACTGCTGCGCCGGGGCCTGGCCGGCCTGATCGCCCAAATGCCCCCGCAGATGAAGATCTCCCTGACCACCAACGGCATATATCTGGCCGAGCAAGCGGAGAGCCTGGCCCGGATCGGCCTGGGCCGGGTGAATGTCAGCCTGGACTCGCTTCAGCCGGAGGTCTACCGGGCCATCACCGGTGGCCGGGAGGGTGATCTGGAGAGGGTCCTGCAGGGACTGGATGCCGCCGCCGCGGCGGGGCTGCTTCCCATCAAGCTCAATGTGGTGGTTTTGAAGCAGAATGAGGCGGAGATCCCGGCCATAATCGACTTCTGCCGGGAGAAGGGGCTGATCGCCCAGCTCATCCAGCTCCTGGACCTCTCAGGCCGGGGGCTGTCCGGCGATATAGATGCCATCGAGGCCCGGCTGGCGGCCCGGGCGGATCGTGTTCAGACTCGTGAGCTGCACCGGCGAAAAAAGTACCTCTTGGACGGAGCAGAGGTGGAGATAGTGCGGCCCATGGACAACACCGAGTTCTGCGCCAACTGCACCCGCCTCCGGGTGACATCGGACGGAAAGATCAAGCCCTGCCTGCTGCGAAGCGACAACCTTGTAGCTATTGATTCCTGTGACTGCGGCAGGATAGGGGAGCTGCTGCGGCAGGCAAACGCCCGAAGGGAGCCCTATTTTAGGGTGGCATCGGCGCCCTGATTCGTCCTGCCTTTGTCGAAAGCAATTCTTGTGGATGGCGGTGCTGATGGACCTGGTCTTTATGGACTCGAGACTAGACCATGGGCGGATCCCGTTTAGGGGGAAATGTATTAGGAATAATACGGCGGAAATCCCATCTCCCATATGACCATTGTCCGTCAATGCGATCTGAATTAATCCACAAGCCAACCCATGGACCCGAATCATTGGGACCGCTAAAATCATAATATCTTCCTATTAACAAATTATTTTCTTCCTTGTGTGCTATTATCAATGATGCGTAGGTTCTATTATAGCCTTCCTTGTATCTATCCTTGTATAGAATGACTACGCGGTTTCCTATCGACATAATTGATGCAGAACCTTTTATCCATTCTCCTTTTCCATCATTGCCATTCCAGCGGCCGAGCCAATTTCCTTCAATTAAATCGCTCTGTCCATAGTCTCTTATTTTCTCAGTCCAATTAATAGCATTAGGATCGAGATCATCGCCTCTCAAATTGACTTTTGCTGCAAAAGCCAAGACTTCTTTATCGTTTTGGTAATCTTCCAAAAAAATCTCATTGCGCTTGGAGAATTTGCTTTCCTTTTCTCTATAACCAGCCGCATCACGTGATTGCTGCCTAACTAGTTGAAGGATTTCTTCTAATAAATCGCGTTCTTGACGTAGAGGTTCGTTTATCGATTGATCAGTTGTGACTGCTATAATATTATCTAACGATCTTTTTAATTTAGGCCACCATATCTCAAAACTATCATTAAGCACAGATTCTGTTAATACATTCCCTAGTGCTTTATTTATCGTTTGGACCAATTTCCGCGTATCTGCTTCATTCGCCATGGTAGCCTGAAATTGTGCGAGAGGACCTTGAAGTTCAGAATACTTGAGATCTAATAAATATGGGCACACGAAAGTTCTATCTAAAATTTTGGCTAATGCACCAGTCTCAAACAAGATCCATGGGGACGAAATATTCTCTCGTGTTAGGATAATTATGCCGAAGCATGTTTCTTCGAGTTGGTGGGACAATTCATTGCTCCATCTTGCACCTTGTTCGATATCTCTTGAAGAAATCCAAGGATCTGACTGATGAATTACTCTTCTTAACCACGTATGCAATTCTTCGGCTACTGCTTTGCTCTTATCACCTGACCAACTGATAAATATCTTCATATTACCTCAATAATGATTTTGGTAATGCAGATTATTTCTATTACCGATTTCTTGCGAAGATATATTAGCCTTAACTATATCTATTTTGTGAGTGATTTAATTTTTTACAGAATCCTTCGCTAATATATGCCAAAATCAAGAGACAGATCGTCGCTTTTTTCCCCAGGCAGTCGTAGAGAAGATAGAAGCCTCTCAGCCGCTCCTTCCGGATCCTCTGCCCCGTAAATCGACCGGCCCACAATGATATAGTCCGCCCCGGCTTGCAGCGCCGCCCCTGCCGAGCCCCCCTGGGCCCCCACTCCGGGCGAGATTATGATCCTTTTTCCGATGATGGAGCGGATCAGCCTGATCCTCTCCGGGCGGGTGGCCGGTGCCACCACGCCGGCGGCCCCGACCTCGGCAGCCAGATGGGCCATCCTCTCCGCCTGGGGGGCCATGAACATCTCCGCCCCGGGATGGCTCATCTCTGTTACCACATAGAGATCCGCCCCGTGCTCTGAGGCGCTCTCGGCACAGGCCAGAAGGGAGTCTTTTCCCGGAAAGGCCTGGGCGATGACTCCGCTGGCCCCTGCCTTGAATGCCGCCTGGCAGATGAGGCGGTTGGTATTGGGGATGTCCGCCACCTTGAGGTCGGCGATGACCGGGGCGAGGTCTGCTACCTCCTTGACCACGCCTAAGCCTGCGGCGAGGATGAGGGGATAGCCGATCTTGATGGCATCAAAATAGGGGCTTAGCCCTTCAACCAGGGATAGGGCCTGCTTTCTGTCGGTGACATCCAGTGCCAGTATCAGCCTACTTTCTTTATTCATCCTAATTCAGCCTCCTTAAATTGCCGGAGCAGCCACGGGATCAGATGCAGCTTTCGATCAGCTCCCTGGCCTCCCGGAGGTCGCCCACAACCTCCGGACCGGTGCGCTGGCCCTTGCGGTCCAAGAATAAAGCATCGAGGCCCGCCTGGAGCGGTGATTCGTAGTCATAATGGTAGTGATCCCCAATGTGCAGCACCTCAAAGGGCCTGGCATCCATCTGGGCGCAGATGGCCCCGTAGACCAGAGGCGACTTCTTGACCTCCCGGAAGTCCGATGTGGCGGAGAAAATCTCCCGGAAGTACTGGGTAAGGCCATCGAGCTCGATCTCTATGAACTCCCGGGCGGCATTGGATGTCACCACCAGATCGTATCTCTCGGATAGCTGATCCAGAACCTCAGGCACCTCAGGATAGGCCTCGATGTCATCCTCGTACATCTGCAAGAGCTCATCTTTGCCGATCTTGAGGCCGAATTTGTCGATCCAATACAGTAGGTCGTACCACTCCATCCGGTCGCTGCCCACCCTGGCATACTCGCCTATGACATGCTCTTTTGCCACCGCAAAGTCCAGGCCGGCTCTCTCGGCATAGAGGGATGGAATTCCCTCCATCCAGACCTTGTCCACAAACCTGGATTTCATCAGGGTGCCGTCCATGTCCAGGGATATGATGCGAATCATCTGATCTCCTTTATAGACCGGTTACTCCTGCTTTCAGCTTATTATCTCTTTTGGGGCTGGAATAGAGGCCAGAGCAAGTCCTCTCGCCCAACCGCCAGGACCTAGACCTGCCAGATATCCCTGGGCATATGGGTCAGGCTCTCTGCCGCACCGCTGGAGGTGAGGAAGGTATCCTCAATTCCCAGCACCCCTTTATCCGGATAGATGATCTTGGGCTCGATGGCTATGGTCATATTGCTCTGCAGCTCATGGTCCAGGGGGCCTATCACCGGATACTCGTCCAGCTCCAGCCCCACTCCATGGCCCACAAAGCCGCATTTGCCGCCCGGCGGGCCGCCCAGGTAGTCCTGATAGCCGAGGTCGGCTCCTGCCGCCTCGCTCAGCTGGTACAGCTCCCGGCCCGTCTTTCCCGCCGACATCTCTCGGGCCAGGTCCTCCTCGATCTGACAGGCGGCCTGATGGGCCTCTTCCAGCTCCGGCTCGATTCGGCCTAAAGAGAAGATCCTGGTGGCATCGGCGATGTAGCCGTTGTAGATTCCCACCATGTCCACAAACACCGGCTCATTTCTCTTGATCCTGGAATAGCCCGCTCCCTGGGGAAAGATCAGGGAGGTACCTTTGCCCCCGGTGGGCGAGGCCAGAAAGCTGGGGCAGGCTGCGGCAGGCCCGGACATGACATGGCCCAGGGGGACGATGCTGTTGAAGCGGCGGAAGCGAAGCGATCCCTGGTGCCCCAGAGAGCGCATGACCGTTTCCAGTTGGCAGATCAGATCCACCTCCTTCATCCCCTCCTTTAGAAAGTCGGGAACGCTGGAAAATCCGGCCTCCAGGATACTGGCCGACTCCCTCATCAGCCCCAGCTCGAAGTTTGATTTGACCGATCGAATCTGCTTGATCCTCTCCGCCACATCCACAAACCGGGCATTTTCCAGGGCCTTGTCCACCTTGAAATAGAAGCTGCAGGGAAGGACGTCCATCTCCAGTCCGATCACAGCCCGGTCGGGTATGCCCAGATCCGACTTGAGGCTTCTCATATTCCGGAGCGTCCGGACCTCCAATGTAGACTCCTCTGCCGCTCTCTCCAGGCTTCTCTTTATCATTACTACCGGCTCGCCGTCTCTGGGAACATAGACCAGCCCATCCTGAGCTGTGCCGGAGAAGTAACACATGTCCACGGCATGAAACAGCAAAGCTCCATCCATATCTCCCATCTGGGACTGCAGCTTTTTTATCCTGCTCTGGATCTCGGAGCGGGGGAAGAGAACATACTCCATTGAACCTGCCTTCCTATTTGTATCGATCTATTATGCTTGAAACCTGTTCTCGGATGCCATCCTCCTTTATCTATCTTGCCCGAACTCCGTTAGCTGCACCAGATAGTCAATTAGAAGTTGCAGCAGATCGATGTCCCGATTGCGGATCAGAGATTGGCCATCCTTTTCGAATAGAGTCAAAGATCATAGAAGAACTTCCTGAACTCAACAAGCCACAGTCGCCGAATATAAAATAGCCCATTATAAATCTCCCTGCTGCCGGAAAGAAGTAGTTGAGAATGATGCGAGTTGCCCACATGAAGGCAAATTCGGGAACAACACCATTGCTTTGGCGACACTGCTCGAAAGTCCTGATAGAAGTTTTGACGCGAAGATTCAGTGGCATAATCGTATGTGATGGATGGAAACCTTATGCGAGATTCACAAAGCGATTGCAGCGATGCTGGGCGCATCTACTTTCTTTATAGTTCAATAACAAAAGCTCTGGAATACCATCCTCCATCGGAAATCAGGATGCTTTTATAGATTTCAGCGCGAGAAGCACTTCAGCATTGGATCGACAAAGGGTACTTTGAATCGAAGGTCCAGAAATTGATCGGCAAAATCAGCAACGAATTCGATTACTGGTTTATGTTTATCATTCATCCTGGCGTGGAGGCGGCAAACAATAGAACTGAAAGATCACTGAGACCACAGGTTGTTTTAAGAAAGATCATGGGCACGCTGCGCAATGAAAGAGACTTCTATTCACGAGCGGATCATGACGACACTGAAAACTTGGGGACAGAGAGGATTGAATAGCATCCAAATGCTGACGCGTATATTGGCCTGCTAAACATACAAAAAAATTATAAAGGAGGATTGGAGAGGCTCAATCGAAGTCCTCTCCGCCCATGCCGCCGGGCATGCCGCCTGGGCCCATGCCGCCGGGCATTCCTCCCGGTCCGCCGGACTTGGAGGCGATGACATCGTCGATTCTCAGGATCATGACTGCGGCCTCGGCAGCGCTGTTGATGGCCTGGGTCTTGACCCGCAGGGGCTCGACCACTCCCAGCTTGAGCATATCCACCGGCTCGCCGGTGTCCATGTCCAGTCCGGAGCTCTTGATGCCCTTCTCATGCTGGCTCCGGAGAGCCACCAGGGAGTCGATCTGGTCCAGGCCGGCGTTCTCGGCCAGGGTCTTGGGGATGACCTCCATGGAGTCGGCGAAGGCCTCAATGGCCAGCTGCTCGCGGCCTCCTACAGTTGCCGCATACTCGCGCAGGCGGAGAGCCAGCTCGACCTCAGGGGCACCGCCGCCGGGGACGATCTGTTTGTCCTCAACGACCACGCCCACAACCCGCAGCGCATCTTCCATGGCCCGGTTCAGCTCGTCCACCACATGCTCCGTTCCGCCCCGCAGGATGATGGATACGGACTTGGGGTTCTCGCACTCCTCAACGAAGGTCATCTTCTCGTCGCCTATCTTTCTCTCCTCGACGAGGCCTGCCTTGCCCAGGTCTTTCTCCGTCAGGTCATGGATGCTTGTCACAACCCTTCCGCCTGTGGCCCGCGCCAGCTTCTCCATGTCGCTCTTCTTGACCCGGCGCACGGTGTAGATGCCGTCCTTGGCCAGGAAGTGCTGGGCCAGATCGTCGATGCCCTTCTGGCAGAAGACCACATTGGCTCCGGTGGCCTTTATGGTATCTACCATGCCCTTGAGCATGCTCTCCTCCTGGTCCAGGAAGGCCTGGAGCTGGTCGGGGGAGGTAATCTCGATCTTGGCGTCTACCTCGGTCTTCTCGATCTCAATTGCGGCATTGAGCAGGGCGATCTTGGCCCCTATAACCTTCTTGGGCATATTGGGGTGCAGCCGGTCCTTGTCTATGACCATGCCGTGCACCAGCTCGGAGTCGGTGATCCCGCCGCCCACCTTCTTCTCCACGGTGATGTTGTCTGTGTCCACCGAGCCGTCATCATCCACCACAGCTTCGACTGCCTGAACCGCAAGGTCGGCCAGCTGCTCCCTGGCGGTGCCGGAGCCCTTGCCGGTCATGGAGGTTATGGCGATCTTCTTCAAAAATTCGGCATCCTTTACCGAGACATCCGTGGCGATGGTCTTGAGTATCTCCAGGGATTTGTCCGATGCCGCTCTGTAGCCGGCAGCGATGACCGTGGGATGGATCTCCTGGTCCAGAAGGCCCTCCGCCTGCTTGAGCAGCTCTCCGGCCAAGACCACCGCAGTGGTGGTGCCGTCTCCCACCTCGGCATCCTGGGTCTTGGCGATCTCCACCATCATCTTGGCCGCGGGATGCTCAATGTCCATTTCCTTGAGAATAGTTACGCCGTCGTTGGTTATGACCACATCGCCCAGGGTGTCGACCATCATCTTGTCCATGCCCTTGGGCCCCAGGGTGGTCCGGACCGCTCCGGCCACGGCCTTGGCGGCCATGATGTTCGATCTCTGTGCTTCCCGGCCCGCCGTTCTCTGGCT
>Ga0302252_1001337_pt1 | contig 14636 bp, 10 predicted proteins | sample AAG_RA_Leu_MG_FD_193511 | JGI IMG/M metagenome (GOLD analysis project Ga0302252, IMG submission 193511) | Enriched activated sludge microbial communities from anaerobic digester in WTTP, New Holstein, Wisconsin, United States - AAG_RA_Leu | ecosystem: Engineered > Bioreactor > Anaerobic >...
GCTTGAACGCCGCCCCAGCAGCAAATAGAATGGTCTTGTATTCAAATTCCACTTCGACATCCTTGCCGGCAAAAGCTGTTTCCCGGATCCGGTCCACCATCGACTGCAAGTTGTCGGTGTCCCACGGCACCCTGGCGGTGGTAATTTCCATGTAATTATCGGGATAATCTTTTTGGCTGATGGTTACGGTGAATTGACGAACAAATGTCTTCGGCAGCTGTTTTAGCTTGGCAAATTCGGCATAAGTCTTTTCCGTATCGCCGCACTTCCTCTGGGTATTCAGCGTATATTCCAGCGGAGCCGCCTCGTTAATCTCCGGCTTTTTCCCTGGGGGCAGAGCGGTAACGTTGATGGTTTCTTCCTGGACCAGCGTGTCTTTATAATACACGGCAACGAGGACAAAGCGGCAATCAGCCGGCAGGACGATCTCGCCGCTGTAAAGCCCGCCGTTCTCCTTTGGATTTGACCCGTCTGTCGTGTAGCGAATGGTAAAGTCCTTATGGGTTTTCAGCATCAGGACGCTGTTTCCGTCGGCGCTTTGCCGTTGTTCCCGTTTCAGCGGCACAATTCCCAGCCACTTCTTCGCCTTGCCGGTCGGGTGCAGGTTTTCACTTCCGTTAGTGTCATGGCACACAAAATTGGCGCTGGGCTCCTTGAGCAGCAAAACCTGCTGATGAACTTCGCTGGACGCTCTGGTCGGTTCCGCGCCAAAATCATAATAGACCCGGTTCCCACGAACTGGCTTTACCTTTAAGGTAAATTCACCGGTCTGCTCATTGTAGTCGGTCTGCTCAATAATTACATCGGTAGGCTCTTTGGCAAACGGACCTTTAACGAGGTAGCCGCCTATCTCCCGCCAGGTGTCATTGTTGAGGCACTTTTTCTTCAGCTCGTCCATTTGCTTGGGATGATACCATTGCCAAGACGGTTCAGTCGCCGCTCTTTCTAAGATTTGGCTCCAGGGCATCTCTTTTTGGGTGAAGATCCGGGTTTCGGCCTTCTTCCGCAGAGCATCAAGAAATTGTTCATCCGACTGGAAATCATCAAACTTCATTGTTTCTTTGAGCGCTTTGATGATCTGCTCTTCTCCGTCAAACTTGTTGCCGACGAACTCCAGTTTGAAGTCATCGCGGATCAGCCCATTCTTGGTAGGATAGAAGATGGTGATGAATGTTTCGCGGATAGTCTGGAGCAATGCGGTTGTCGCCTTGTCCTGTTGGGATTCGGCTTCCTTGTATTGCTGATCGGCTTCGGGTACGTGTTCTGTTTTCATGTTGACGAGTATCTGCCGGATTGCCATCAGCCGTTTGGCGTTGCCGTAGAGCTTCTCCATCAGATTCCGCTGCCCCGACAAGAAGAAGACGCGGTTTTTATATGCGCAGTTGTCATAGAAGCTCTGCAAGTCGGGGTGCAACCCGGTATCAGCATACGGCTCGAATATAACGAGCGACACCTTGTTTTGTTCGATAAGTATCTCATCTATTGCCGGCAGGATGTACAGCTGCTCGTAGCACTTTTTCAGTTTGGGTTCAAAATTTGCCTCCAAAATTTTGCGAAGTTCTTTCTTTGCACTCTCGATGGAGTACGAGTCCACAAGGGTGTTCATCTCTGCGATCATGTTCTTGGTGTTTTGGAAATAGAACCGGCCGCGATTGTCGGTTTTCAAATACCAGCACTGCGAAACAATTTCGTCCAAAGCCTGCTTAAAGCTGTTGAGATCGACACCTGGTTCGCAGAGGAAGCCGAGAACATCCGATTCGGTCAACCCCAGCACACCGTTTGGGGTTTCATTGAGCGACGACATCAACAGCAGTTTGGCTAAATCCTGAGCGTACCGTTCTTTCCTTTCACCGTTTTGTTGGTCAATTACTTCAGCGATGGCCCTTCCCCCCTGAGCAAGATCATGGCTGATCGCAGCTTCCAGGGAGGGTTTTATCTGCTTGATGAGCGAGAGCATGTTGCGCTCGTTCAAATCAAAATCAAATACATTGATGAGGTTTCGCTGCTCCGCCCGGCCGCTGTCATAGAAACCGCGCACCACTTGGCGCACCAGCCGGATCAGCCCGCGCGTCTGCTGGAAACCGGGGTTCTCCTTGAAACGGGCATAGAGTTCCTTAATGGAGGGATGGAACGGATAGGAATCTTTGATGCCAAGGTACACCGAGTCTCCGGTATGCCCGGTCAATCCGGACTTCCCAGCTCCAACCAGGGCTTCTTTGTAAGCTATCGCTATTTCATTCACCGCCGACGCATTGGCCGGGGGGTATTGCTCAAACAGGCGCTTGCGGAGAATGTCGTAGACCTCGTCGGTGTTCAGGGCGACCGGCTCCAAGTTCAGCGCCGTGCGGTTGGCTTCATTCTCCAGTTCCTTAAAACTCGCCGAGAGCAGTTGACTCCCGGATTCGTAAGTAGCGCGGAGGTCAGAGAATACCAGGCAGACGTGGGCCAGCTGCCCTTTACCGATTGCGGTAAAGAGGTTGGAGAGAGCAGTTATGGTCACGGTGCAGAGGTCTGATTTGCCGATTTCAATCGACCTGGCATTCACCAGATAGGGTGGCAGCTCGTCGAGCAGGATCAGCACCTTCTGGTCTTTGAGCAAGTTGACCCAGGCGCTTTCACCTGGGGCTTTCAGCGGTGAGTAGTGATCGGCAAAGAACGCTTTTCGGCCAAGCTGTTCCGCGATACTGCCCCAGATCCCGAACTCCGCATCGCTTTCGCGCCCGGAGAACGCGACAACCTTGATTTCGCCGATGTCGTCATATTCATTGCCAACGAGTTTTCGGCGCCAGTCTGGGTTTTGGGCCAGCAAGGCCAGGGCCAGCATATTATGGGTCTTGCCGCCGCCCATGGCTTGGGTCAGCTTGATCACGCCGGTGTCGGACTTGCCGGCGAAACGTTTGAACGCTGTTTCAAACAGAATTTCCATGCCCTTGGTCTTGAAGTTCTCGTCAAAAAAACTTGAGGCATCTATTTTGCCCTCATTCAGATCGCTAAGATTTAGAACATCATCCCGCGTGGTGTCGGAGAACACGCTCTCCCGCGGTTTACATAATGCCGAAACAGTCTGCATTTCTTTACCCCCATGAACCATTCTATTTGAAATGGTAATTAACAATTACAGCGATGTCCTTCGCTACTTTAAGGTTATTATGCGTTTTTGCTTGAATGTCCTTCTTTAAACCAAAATAGCGGACGCGGCAGCGTATATTTAGTTGCCTTTGGTTCCTTTGTTTATTTCTTTTTTGCAATTTTGAATAGCAGGCAAATACTTCAATAAAATAATGAATACTCCTGCCCCTAGTTTTCGAAAAAATACCACTTCGATATTCTTAGCCCCTCGGTTTTATCTGGTTGCAGCATGGTTGCAGCAAAACGTTAAATTAAAAGCCCCGCACACGTGCGGGGCTTGATCTGCATGGTGGGCGATAACGGACTTGAACCGCTGACATCTTGTATGTGAGCCCAATCTCCCATTGCACTCAATCTGGCCTCTCGTCCTCATCTTCTACCTGTTCAGCATATCGACATATTCTGGCTAGAAGGACTTCGCGGGCTTCACGCAAATCCGCAATAGGGGGTTCAAATTCACGAATTTGCTGTTGCTTTTCAAACAGTAAGGCAGTCACCTTAATTGAAAGATCCAAATTTCCTCGGGCTTCCCGGACCGCCAGCAGAGCTGTCCGCAGGTCTCCGGCTCTTTCCGCCTTCTCTAAAATGTTCAAAGCCTTTTCGTGCAAGAACCTGATCTGCTCAACCAGATTTTCAGCATGATTTTCTTCCGCAACCTGCTTGGCTTTAATGAGCACTGAGGGCAAGTGGCTCTTATGCCGGAAAACAGCAGTGCCTGAAAGCGAAAACTGTTTCGCAACATTGCGGAACGATTGACCAGCTAAAATTGCCTTTTCAATTTCATCCCGTTGGGGGTGAACACAGACGCTACAGACCTGGGGCATGTTTCATCACCTCAAATGCTGTTATTCCCCTAATGCTCCTATGTGGTATCAATTTATTTCATTCGCTCATTAGCGATATCCGTTTATCAAATCATCGACAATCTTCTCAGTTTTCAATATCGTCACCGTATCGTCACTGTATCGTCACCGCTGAAAGCCTTGATATTATTGACTTTTTCCATGGATGACGATGATGACGATTTTTCCCCTACCCTTTTTTCTTTGTATGTTGTACATATCACAGAAACAGTGCTTCCTCTCTCTTTTTTTTCTTTTTTTCCTCTTTTCTCTCTCCTTTTTCTAAAGAAGAAGAAAATATCGTCATCATCGTCACCCTGCGGCTGAATCCATTGATATTGCTGGCTTTTCTCGGTGACGATATTCAAATTCAATATCGTCACCGACCGTCACCATCGTCACCCCTACCCCCAGGTGAGTGTCAGCCGCTTCGCCTACCAAAGAAGTTGCTCAAGATCACAGCCCTCGTCTATCCCGGCGGTAATTTTAATCCCCCGTGCGTTTTTTGATTTTGTTTCCACCCAAGTTATGCCCACGCTTTCCAGATTGCTTTTCACTTCTTTCATCCTGCGGGTAAGTGCGTTCGCGCTCTTTGGCCATTGCTTCCCATAGGGATCAAGGCAATGGTCGTTTGCAATCCAATGCAATTCTTCGAGCAGCTGCGTCGGGGTTCCTTCCCAAGTGACTATCTTAGGTCTCGGGCGATGGTCCGTCTCCCCCGGTTCTCGCTGTTGCTCCATGAGCGCGATGATTGCCGTTGCCACCGGGCTATGCTCCAGGGCCACATCCCCCTGCCGCTTCTGGGAATCGGCATATGCCGCCAGAAAATTCTGCCCGCCGATGCCGCAGGCTTCCGCGATAGCGTAGCCCCATTTTCCGAAGTCCGCCATCCTGGGCAATTTCGCCAGCTTCACGGTTGGATATATTGCCATCGCTCCCGCCAGGGCATCCAACATCGCCCCGAACACACTAGGGCGGATCTTTTCAAATTCATGGTCAATTTCTTCTTGGGTTTTTCGTGCCTCGCCCGTGATACGTTCCAGTTCAAACGGCAGAACCCGGTCGAGCAGGTCCGCCCGCGTGGCCGCTGGATGGATGCCGTTGATCGCTACGCATTGTTTGATTGGTAAAATTGTGTCTTCATTATTGGTGTAGAGGCTTCGTTTTGACAGCCCGGCTCCCGTCACCGCACAGCAGAGAATATCTGACTGCGCCCCCGTCAGGCCATTGGTATTGTCGAAAAAGCATGCGTAGTTGTTGCTGATCATCTGCACCAGCTCCGTTCGCGATTCGGCCAGCAGGAGTAACTCCATACGCGCCGGGTCAATCAGCCGCCGGAGCAGACGCATAGCCGTGGATTTCGCCGATCCTTTTTCTCCGGCAATAATTGGAACAGGATGCGGGATGTTTGGCACCAGGGCCGCCACCAGGTAAATTTGCAGCAGGATCCGATCCGCCTCACTGGGCAGATTCATAAATTTCAGGAAGTGATCCAATCGGCCTCCGCGCTCGGGCATCATCTGGGGTGCAGTGTTGGCCGCACGGCGAAATAGACCGGGGATGTTTTCAACGGACCAGCTCCCCGGCACAATTTTCACCACTTGCCAAGTGGAATTAGCAAGGTCATAGTAAATCGCACCATCGCCAGCAGCCACCCGCAAAGCAAGTTTTCGCTCCTGCCCTTTATGAACCGCCCTTGCTGCAAGGACGCCCGCTGCCTCTTTGTAAGCGTTTCCGCTAAGTGATCTGCCGGTGGCTTCATATACTAGCCCCGTCAACCAATGCCGAAAACCTTCGCTGTCAAGATAATGCGTTTCCATATGGCCATTCACCGATACCATTACCGCGGGTTGCATATTTTCGTCGTGAAACAGCTCCATTTTCTGTCGGCTAACTAGTTTGAGGATAAGATCCGAATGTTTTGTTTTTCTATTCTTATTGCGATCGACATCGCCGGATTCTTGGTATTCTTCTTTTACCTGTTCTAAGGTTTCCGCAAATTCCAGCATGGCGCTCTGAGATGGGAGCTGAGCTATCGGCAGATCCTCTTTACCGATGTCCCTATCTCCAAAGAGATGTATCCGGCACAGGTCGAATGCATGGTGGCAGTGCTCGTCATGCGCTGGATCCGTCGAATGGAAGGAATACGCGTATCCCTCAGGATATAAAACCAGCCCGGGCCCTCCCTCGCCGTTCATATATTGATAACGATCCTCATTATCGGTGGACTGGTAGTAATCACACAAAAATTCATCTATCGCATCTTGCAAGCAAAACGTTCTGTTAAAAGCACCAATCAATCCCGGCTTTGTGCACGGATCCCCCAGCACCTTCATTTCCTTCCGCTGCTTTTCGCTTGGTGCGGATCCGGTTTCTTGCCTTGCTTTTATCAGTATTTCATCAGGATTCAGTAAAGGCTTGTCCAACCACCGAAATACATGATCCTTCGCGTCCTTCAGGTGTGCTGGCCAATACATCAATCTTTCGGGCTGGTAAGTAGTCTTATCAAATTGATCCTTGCCAAACATCTTGGCGACCGCATGAGCCACGATTTCATATTCTTCACTATTGACCGGCCGTTCTAATGGGGCAATCAATCGATAACGCGGATTGCCCGCGGTATGACTTGCGGTGGAATGAACGACTAACGCGAAATCCGCTGCGTTGATCCGATCCAGAAAATCGGCACTTGGCTCGTCATTGTCCAAAGTGATCATGGTCCGGTCTTTTACGTTTTCTTTTTTCCTTTCTCCATCGCGCAAAGTGCCGGCAACATAGCCTCCGCAATCCTTTACTTTGCCCCGCTCTTCTTGGCTCATGGCTTGATACTGCTCGATTGTGCAGCTCAGGACCTTAGGTTTGGCCAGGCGATTGACGAACTCTTCCCACGAAGTCATCCCTTCCGTCCATTTCTTTTGTGTCCGACTCTGGGCGTGGCAATATATAATTTCATCTTTATTGTGTTGTAATTTTATCCCACCGTTAACCACAGTTTATTCACCTCCCCCCTTTTCTTTTTGGTCATCAACAAATCAGATCTGGCCGTTGGGCTATCACAAATTGAATTTGAGGAATCGTCTTTGGATGCACATAAAGTGCTCTTGCCGATTTTCATGAACTCCGCCCTTGCTCCTTTGCAATTACCCACTCTTCCAGCGCCGCACGGCGAAAGAGCAGCCGATTCCCTATGCGAAAGTGGGGCACATCCCCGCGCGCAGCCAGTTCCCGGAGCTTCCATTCGGAGCATCCGATGTAGGCGGCTGCCGCTCTAGGCTTGAGAACTTCCATTTTTCTCCTCCTGCAGCTTCTTGATCTCTTCGCGCTCGGCGATTAACCAGAGCTGTGCGAGTTCGTGCCCATAGGCAACATCTATTCCTGGTAGATTTGCCATCTCTCGCCCAGCACAGGCAATGCGGCTGTCATCCATTCTCCTCATCTTCCTCAAGCAATTCCTCAGGCGTAAGTTCCAAAGCGTTACAAAGCCGAAGCATCTGGCCGGGATAAGGTCTGAAACGACCGTTTTCGATCCTTGAAATTTCAGTAGTCTGCAGTCTTGTCAGAACGGCTAGTTGAAGTTGTGTCCAGCCGCGCCTCAGTCGTTCGGCCTTAATTCTGAGCATGCTTGTCACCTCCGTGTTGCATAAAGCTAATCTTAATATTAGAATATATCTAGGTGGTGAACGCGGTGAACATGATAAGCATTACTTTGCCCGGTCAATTAGAATTCAAAGTCAATCGGGGAATAATTGACGGGCTAAAAATCACTCTAAGCGATGGATCGATGCTCTGGAAGCCGGCAGGGGAGAAAGTCATCCGCAGGTCAGAAATGGAGGAATTTCTGAGCGATACCGAAAGGTTAATTTGGGCGGTTGCTATGCGAGTCTTCAGTCCGGTTCATTGGGATCAGGAAGCCCCGCCTATGATAATTGAAGATGGGGAAATAAAATCACTTGTGCCGGAAGCTTTTATTCCCGCTGAATTAGTTAAGTTTATTCCAAAAGATCCGCAGATCGAAGAAGCGATAAACAAAGCGCAAGCGGATCCTATCGGCGTTTTCTTCAGCCCTGAAGCTGAATACTGGCATAAATGGGGTCCGCTTGTCTTAGGTATGCGGGAAGACCAAGGGAAAGAATCATTTGACACAAGTTCTCTTGCTTATGTCTGCATGGCGGGTGCCTTATGGGTTAGTATTTGGCGGGCAACCTTTCCACATCGCCCGGGGATGCCCGCGCCTATTGGCTTGGTTGAAAAGATCTATCTCGAGAAGATTCAAGGGCAGAGTAAGCCTCCGAAGTACTGGTCGATGCGGCTTGACCGAAGGAGTGGGAGTGTTTCATGGGAACCGGCGAAAAGCAACCTCACCGTCTTTAATGCCGGGATTCCTTGGGTCATCCTGCGCCATCCTCCGAGTAAACTTACCAGCCGGGAGGCTGTGGGTGAATGGGTCCGAGAAAGTATTTTGGAAAACATGGCCGCGTATATCTCGCAGCAAAAGATTGCTTTCTACCCGGTGGTCGGAAAAAAAGGATCTATCTCGCTAAAAGGTCAGATAAACAACCGTTTTCTCGCGTGGCTGCTTCATGTAGTCAGCCAAAGAGAAGGGGAATCGGATTTTTGCGGGTGTGGTTGCGGAGAATATGCACCACCGGGGAGAAAATACTTAAATCCGCAGCACGAACAAAGAGCAAGGGACATGAAACGGCCAGAGCGAGAGAAGGAAGTCCGACGAATAAAGGCGAGTTTGAGGACGCGGAAAAACCGAAAGCAAATCACGCCAGAAGAATATTCGCGTAAATGCAAACGAGTTGACAAACTTTCGCGTTCTGGCTTATCAGACAAAGAAATTCGCGGCAGATTGGGCCTCAATACCACCAAAGGTAAGCGCAATTGAGTGGACAAATGGCCGGATGTTCCAAGGAGGTTACTATGGCGGGTTATTTGGAGAGACAAAGCAAGGAAACATGGCGGTTGTTCGCCTCTGGAGGCAAGGGGCCGAACGGACAGCGCAAGCGTTTTACGAAAACGGTCAAGGCTGGCAGCAAGCGGGAGGCGGAAAAGCTGCTGGCTCAATTTGTGGCGGAAGTGGAGAAGGGGTTGTTTGTGGAATCGGCTAAACTAACTCTGGCTGATTTTGCGGAACGATGGCTCCGGGATCACGGCGAGAAGAACCTGGCTCCCAAAACCCTGCATCGCTACCGCCAGCTTCTGAATCACCGGATTCTCCCTGCCCTTGGCCATTTGAAGCTGGAACAAGTTCGTCCCGCCCACTTGATGGAGTTCTATTCCAGTCTCAGGGCAGAGGGGGTCCGGCTCGATGGCAAGGCCGGCCAGCTTTCGGGCAAAACAGTCCTCGCTCACCATCGCTTGCTATCGTCCCTCTTGCAGGATGCGGTGCAGTGGCAATTGATCGCTTCCAATCCTTGCAGCCGAGTCGAACCCCCGAAAGCCAAGCGGGCAGCGACGGCTTGTTATGATGAAGAGCAGGTTGCCTCTATGCTGCAGGCGCTTGAGTGCGAACCCCTCAAGTATCAGGTCCTGATCTGGTTGGCACTGGCAACCGGCGCCCGCCGGGGCGAGCTGATGGGTCTGGAATGGCAGCATCTCGACACCAAGTCGAACCTGCTCACCATCTGCCAGGCAAGTCAGTACCTCCCCCGCCTGGGATGCTTTCTCAAGGAGCCCAAGAACGATTCCTCCAAGCGGGTGGTGGCCATTCCCCAGTCGGTCATGGATCTGCTGCGGCAGCTGCGATTGAAGCAGGTGGAAGACCGGCTGCGTCTGGGTGACTTGTGGACTGACAGCGGAAGGATTTTCCTGATGTGGGACGGCAAGCCTATGCATCCTGAAACCCCGTCCCGATGGTGGCCAAAATTTTTGCAGAAGCACAACCTGGATCCACTTCCTTTTCACGGCTTGCGGCACACCAGCGCCACCCTGCTGATCCATGGGGGTTTGAACTTGAAAGCAATCAGCAGCCGCCTGGGCCACGCCAATACCACCACCACCGTGAACATTTACGCTCACGCTCTGAAAAGCTCAGACCGGGAAGCGGCGGATAAAATGGAATCTCTGCTGAGCAAAAATAAAAAGAAGGCCAGCCAGAGCTGACCATCTTCACTCGTATTGACTCGAAATACTCGTGCCCGCAACCTTTGATGCAAGGTCTGGCACACATTTGGCACACATTTCCCTAATAAAACCAAACTGGCAAGGCACTCCATTCCTGGAATCCTTGCCATTATTCTTTGTTATGGCGCGCCCGGAGGGATTCGAACCCCCGACCTCCGGTTTAGGAAACCGCTGCTCTATCCTGCTGAGCTACGGGCGCATAAATGGGACGCTCATTTTCATGGCTATCCTACCCCAAATCAGTAGGCCTGTCAAACCGCGGCATCTGCTCGTTTCAGCGCTTCGGGAATCTTCCCCCAGCCCGGCATAGTGGCAAACATTAAGCCGAAACCGTTGGTCCTGACACCGAAAACGGTTTCCTGTTTTTCGTGGTACCGCTGATTCGATAGGAGGAAATGAATCATGGCCCGTAAAACAGTTGTCCCCCTTACCAAGTGTCCCGATTGGAAGGAAGCACTTGAAACCTTCCTCTGGCACAAATCCGCCCAAGGCACTTCAGAACGCACCCGAAAAGATTATGCCACCCACGTCCGAAGATTCTTTCAATTTTTTCCTAATGCTTGGAGCGATCAAGAAACACTCAAACGCGCTCTCTGGGAATACATGGGGAAGGAGTGCAGCAACAACTATTTCAACCTCAAGCGGGAATACTTGGGCGGGTTCATGGCCTGGTGTTTTGCTCAGGGATACATTCAAGCCAATCCCTTAGCCGACATCCGCAAGAAGAAGCCGGGCAGCAGGATTGTTGACATTGACGTAGATACCATTAAATCACTGCTCAAGAACATTGACCAAAGCACCTTCGCCGGCCTTCGCGATTATGGCATCCTGCTGGTTCAACTCGACACCGCCTCCCGCCCTTCGGAAGTTCTTTCCTTGCTTCCTGCTGATGTCAACTTTCACAGTCTTGAAATTACCATTCGGGAATCTGTGGCCAAGACACGCACCCAGCGCATTCTACCTATTTCTCCGCAAACTGCCAAGGCTATTTCCTCAATCCTTGCCGCCCGTCACCCCGCATGGGGTACAACCGTTCCCGTGTTCTGTACTGCAGATGGGGTTCCCATGCGCCCAGACCAATGGAGTAAGCGATTGCAAAACCATTCAAGGAAGTTGGCGCGGCCAATTACCCCATACCAATTACGGCACTGTTCCGCCATTATGTTCCTACGTGGCGGCGGGAATGTCTTTGGCTTGCAACGAATGATGGGACACACTGATTTGACAATGACTCGCCGCTATATATCACTGACCGATAACGACCTGCGGCAGCAGCACGCACTTGCTTCACCATTAAATGAACTGCTTCCGGCTAAACACCGAGTAAGAAAGATTCGCTGACTATATTTGGAATAGAGTTAAATGCAATCAGAGCCCTGCTTCCCGGCAGCGGCTCTTTTTTTGCTGATTTCTGATCATAAAAAGCCTAAAATTGGGTGGGGCAAGTTACCGAGTTAGTTAAGTTAATCAAAATTCTATTTGTTTACTATTATTTTAAGAAGATATTTTAAATTTAAGAAAGAAGTAGAGATTTGACTAACTAGGTTAACTACTTAACATTTTCAATTGAGCACCAGCTTTTACCTGTTTATCGCTCCTGACCACAATAGTTGGCATTTTCTGGGAATCGTTCTTCTGTGGAATAGAAAGAAAAACAACACCAAAAAGCAAAAGGGAAATAGCATCGAACATTGAATGTAATTACGTATTAGAATTTGGCGAGAGTGCGTCTCGTTATTTTGGACAAGGAGCTATTTGAAATGGATAGTCAAACCTACAATTCAATAGTCAGTTTTATTTGGGGTATAGCGGATGATTGTCTGTCAGCTATGCGCAGGAAAACAATATTAATTTACCATCTAATATAAATCAAGGGCATAGATAGATGCCGGCGACGAATTACTGAAAAAGAGACACTCAGCACAATGAGGTGGAATAATGCCAGAGGACATATCCAGCGCAAAACACGGGAACGATGAGTCAATATATGAAGAATGGAAAAGCGTTGATAAATTAGATGGAGAACCGGAGGAATGGGGTAAGTATATAGTAGGTTTAGCTAATCGATATGGTGGGAAAGTCATTTTTGGCAAGAAAGACAACGGGGACTTTGATGGCAAGGGTATTTTCGATAGGTTTGCAAATGGAAGTAAATCGGGATTAGATAAAGTAAAAGAAAAAATTGAAAATTTCTGTAGTGATAAAATAAGTCCGCCGATTAGGTGCGTTATGGAGTTTGACGAGGGTGATTTTGGAGACATATTAACTATAACAGTTCCAAAGAGATCAGGAATCCCACACGCCATTGTTAAGCAAGATAAACAATGGAGAAAGTACTATATCAAAACAAATCATGGTTGTATACCAATTAAAAACGACAAGTCTATCGAATGGTTATTTGCGTTTAATAATGAATCGAAGGTAATTAGCCGTTCAAAAGTATTTATCAATATAAACGAAGAACTTCTACCTTTTTTACCAAGTGTGGAGTTTAAACATTACCGGATACGATATTTAGATTGGTATGGCATGATGGTAGAACGGATAGAAAAAAATAAAATGAATGAGATAAAACAAAATTACCTGATGTTAGCTGGGGATTTGTATCAGCAAATTTCTGTCTACGCATGTTTATATGGGATGAGCTGGGGATTATCCGAATATATAAAAGACCTGGCGTTGCGGAAAGGCTCACAATTAAAATACGATCAAGATTACACAGCTATTCCTTTTTCAGAAATAAAAATGCAAAAAATGGATGAGCCTAAAATAGGTTATTCACTTGAGCTTGCACATATGGATGAACATATCATTGCACCAATAGGGACTACTATTGAGCTTGGTTCCTCCCTTGGGAATAACATTGATTTAATCGTAATCCATAATGATTTATTTTCAGTAAAAATAACGTTCGCTCAAAAGGTCTTTGGGAGAGGACTTGGCTTTGAAAATCCTAATATGTATTTGCATTTCACAACCAAGGAATTAAGTTCTCGACTTGAAGAATTGGATCAAAAAGTATCATATTTAAGGATGGAATTGATATTAGAAAAAGCCTTTGATTTCCCTGAAAAAGGACAAGCGAAATTGGATGATTGCATTAATTATGTTGATAGTTTAAGCCAATACATTAATACTGATTGGGATTTTGATAACCACATTAAAAATTTTCCCACGTTCTATAAATTGTATAACATCGAACATAAGATAGATCGTTTATATGAAATGATGAGTATTCAAAGAGAAAAATAATTGTGAAAATTGGTATATGATTGGACATGCGGCACATTGTAATGGGGTCTGTCAATAAATTTGTGCTTTGCCCTTCTTCCATCTGTTCAACGTAGGTGCGCCTTGACTTTGTCAGGAAAAAATATCGAAAGCTGTAATAGTATTATAATGCTCCCCAAGAGCGAGACACTCCGAGGGAGAAAATAAGCTAAACAGGGTATCCTCTAAAAGCGAGGTGATTTGCAGTGACTGATGTGCAAGAATTCCCAGAACCAACCATCATCACTGATGAGATTGAACTCATACTGGCGGCCATGACAGATGCCACCTTGATCCCGCTAGATCACGAGCGAGCGGGTTTAGCCCGAATCTGGCGACAGGTTATGGTCGAAAAAGTTCCGTTCATCATCATTCCTGCTGAGAGAAAAGCTGCCTTGGCTGAAGTTTCGGATGGCAACAAAGAACCAAAGCGACTTTGCACAGCCGCTTTGGTTAAGGAAATAAGCCAAGTTGACTTGGGTAGCATCCTGTTGCAGGGTAGGTATCAGAATCCGACACCTGACCAATTTTCTGCTCCGGGTCATGAATCAGGAATAGCAGGAATAGAACCGCTATTACTCATACCCTGGAAAAAAGAGATTTCTAAGCTCAAGGACGAAGAACAATTTCGGCAGTTTGGTTTTCAGTTGTTCTCAATGACTTGTTCTGAAGATAACCGACATACCAATGCTAACAATACTTCACCTTCGCCGCAGGTTTTCGTGTTCGGTGATTCGAGCGGTAAATTGTGGTTGTGCTCTGAAGCAGAAACACTTGAAATTACCGAGGTTGCCGATATTGTTCTTCCAGTTGAAAATTTGGCAAGAATTTGCTCCATCATCATGGGAAGCGGTTTCTCTCTTGAGGGGGGGTACTTTCCAAGAGGACGTTCCGCATCACTCCAAATGCAAAGAAGAAGACTGACCAGCTTCTTGAGCGAAAGGATGGTGATTAAGACATCCGATATTGCTCATGCTCTCGGCCGGATGGATGCAACAAAAAGGCCACCAGAGTTTAGCAAGAAGGTAATCCAGAGAGCAGGGAGTCTGTTCAAGGTTGCTGAACGAAGACTGAAACACGTTGCCGATGTAAGGAAGTTACATGACAGCCATCTAAACCAGATGGTAGAAGGTTGCGACGATAGCGAGAGCATCGTCCTCGTCGATAATGGATTGTTTTTGAATGTCTGAGAGTAACACTGTTTAAGATCACAAACGAGAGGAAGGAAATTGCCCCAATATTCTATTGACATTAAATCCTCGGATG
>Ga0302252_1001338_pt1 | contig 14626 bp, 13 predicted proteins | sample AAG_RA_Leu_MG_FD_193511 | JGI IMG/M metagenome (GOLD analysis project Ga0302252, IMG submission 193511) | Enriched activated sludge microbial communities from anaerobic digester in WTTP, New Holstein, Wisconsin, United States - AAG_RA_Leu | ecosystem: Engineered > Bioreactor > Anaerobic >...
TTGACGGAGGAACGAACAGGATGAATGCTGAACCGGGCGAAAAACACATCATTATCGGGACGGCCGGGCATGTCGATCACGGCAAGACCCAACTGGTTAAACGGCTTACCGGAATCGACACCGACCGCCTGAAAGAAGAAAAAGAGCGGGGCATCTCGATTGAACTGGGATTTGCCCCGTTGCGGCTGCCCTCGGGACTGCTGGCCGGGCTGGTCGACGTTCCCGGCCACGAACGGTTTGTTAAGCATATGCTGGCCGGAGCCAGCGGGATCGATCTCGTCCTGCTGGTGGTGGCGGCGGATGAGGGAGTCATGCCCCAAACTCGCGAGCATTTGGATATCATTCACTTGCTGGGCATTCCTCGGGGATTGATCGTTATCACTAAAAAAGATTTGGTGGATGAGGAGCTCCTGCTGCTGGTCGAGGAGGAAGTGCGGGAAACGGTGCAGGGCACGATCCTGGCGGAGGCGCCGCTGCTGGCGGTTTCGGCTCTGACCGGGGAGGGCATTCCGGAATTGCTGGCGGCAATCGATCAGGTGGGGCGGGAAGTGCGGGAGAAGGAAGCCGCCGGCCGGGCGCGGCTGCCGATTGACCGCGTCTTTTCCATAACCGGCTTCGGCACGGTGGTCACCGGCACCCTCTTTTCCGGGCGGCTGCGCGTGGGAACCGCGGTTGAAATCCTGCCCGAAGGGCTGACCAGCCGGATCCGAACGCTGCAGGTGCACGGGCATAAAGTCGATACCGCCAGCGCCGGGCAGCGGGTGGCGGTTAACCTCAGCGGACTGGCGGTGGCGGATATTGCCCGGGGCAGTGTGCTGGCCGAGCCGGGCTGGCTGCAGCCCAGCTTTCGACTGGACGTCCATCTGGAACTGCTCCCCCATGTCGCCAAACCGCTGAAGAATTGGACCCGGGTCCGCTTTCATCTGGGCACCAAAGAGGCGCTGGGACGGGTGCTGCTGTTGGAAGCCGAAGAACTGGAAGCCGGCCGCCATGGCTACGCGCAGCTGGTGATGGAAGAACCCGTGGTGGCGGACCGCCGGGATCGCTTTGTTCTCCGGGCCTACTCGCCGATGGTGACCATCGGCGGGGGGAGCGTGATCGATCCGGTTCCGCCCAAGCGCAAACGATTTCAGGAAGAGGTTATTGCCGGCCTGGCCACCCGGGAGCGGGGAACGCCGGAAGAGATTCTCCTCCAATATCTGCTCCAGCAGCGGGGATTAGTGAAAGCGGAAGAAGCGGAGAGCAGCTCCGGCTTGAGCTCCGCCGAATTGGAACAGGCGGTTCGCGAACTGGCGGGGGAGGAGCGGATCATCCGCCTGACCCTGGAGGGCCAGCGTTTTTTGGTGCATCCCGAGGTGTACGTCACTTGGCAGGAAGAGCTGCGGGAGCTGCTCGAACAATTCCACCGGCAGCATCCGCTGCGGGCGGGGATCAGCAAAGAAGAGGTCCGCTCTCGGCTCTTCAAGCAGATTCCGGTCAAGACCTTTAATGCCCTGCTCCAGATTTGGGGCGAACTGGGCGGGATCGAACAGACCGGGCAGATTCTGGCGCGCCACGGGTTTCGCCCCCATCTGCCCCAGGAGCAGCAAGCGGCGGTGGAGCGGCTGCTGGCGATATACGAACAGAGCGGATGGCAGCCGCCGAGTTGGTTAGAGGCGGCCGTTCAGGCCGGAATCCCGGAGCGGGAGCAGGAGGAGGTTTTAGCCTATCTGCTCCAGCAGCGGCGGCTGATCAAAATGGCGGACGACTTACTGATAACCGCCGAACGGCTGGCTGAAGGGAAGCGGCAGATCGAAGAATTTCTGCAGCAGCAGGAGGCGGTGACCATCGCCGAAGCCCGGGATCTGCTGGGTAGTTCCCGGAAAGTGGTCCTGCCCCTGCTGGAGTATCTGGACCGGGAAAAAGTGACTCGCCGAGTCGGAGACAAACGGGTCCGTTTCTAAGCGGCAGACGGCGAAGATAATCCCGGCGGAAGCTTGAAAAAACCCCGAACTCCCGATATTATGAGGAGAGGATAAGAGCCCGGTCTCGAAGATGTAATTACGGGGGTTTGTTGATGCTACGGGAGTGGATTGGGCCTGGTGGCTCTCCTGGACTTCAAATCCAGTCGTGCGGCAGCGACCCTGTCGTTGGTGGGTTCGATTCCCACACACTCCCGCCATTTTATTTCACTGTGCAATATCCAAATTCCGCACGTCGCGCATCAGAAGCCGCCGCGGGGTCGCTCGAAACGCCCTGGCGGTATTTCTCTGTTGTCCTGCAATAAGGAGGGGGGCGATTGCGTATAGAGGATTAGCGCCGTCGAGCGCTGATTGTATGCATACAGTTGACCAAAATCGCAAGCAATGTGGAGGTGTCTATGAAATTGAAACACCAGACCCGAATCCTGGGGGGACTGATGGTGGCGCTGCTGCTGGTCCTGGCGCTGGGAACCTCGGCCCTGGCGGCCGGCGGACCGCCGCCGCTGCCGGCGTTTTATTCCGGGACCGTCGTGGACGACGGCGGCTCGCTGGTAACCACCGGAAAAATCAAGGCCTATATCGAGGGCGTGCTCAAAGGGGAACAGGATTTGGGAAACGGGACCTTTACCTATTTAACCGTTGACGCTGGCGATACAGCGCTCAGCGGCAAAACCGTTACCTTCAAAATTGAAGTCAACGGGATTGAATATTTAGCCAGCTCGATCCCGACCATCAATTGGTATACCAGCGACATTAAAGAGGACTTGGTGGTCCGAGCCAGTGTTCCTTCGATCATTCATGTCACCGGGGTCAGCGTCAGTCCCAGCAGCCTGATCCTGACTGCGGGGGGAGCGGCCGGCAATTTGACTGCTACCGTCAGTCCTTCCAACGCCAGCAATAACACCGTGACCTGGCAAAGCAGCAATCCGGCGGTGGCCGCCGTCAGCAACGGGGTGGTTACCCCGCTTACCGCCGGCAGCGCGACCATCACCGTCGTCGCCAACGATGGCGGAGCGAGCGCGGCTTGCGTGGTGACGGTCAATGCTCCGGTGGTTCCGGTCACCGGGGTCAGCGTCAGTCCGACCAGCCTCAATCTGACCGCGGGGGGAGCGGCCGGCAATTTAACCGCCGTGGTCAGTCCTTCCAACGCCACCAATAAAACCGTGACCTGGCAAAGCAGCAATCAGGCGGTGGCTACCGTCAGCAACGGTTCGGTCACGCCGCTTGCCGCTGGGAGCGCGACTATTACCGCCACCACCGCCGATGGGGCGTACACCGCGACCTGCACGGTGACGGTCATTGCCGCCAGTGTGCCGGTCACCGGAGTCAGCCTCAGTCCGACCAGCCTCAACCTGACCGTAGGCGGGGCCGGCGGCAGCCTGACTGCCACCGTCAGTCCTTCCAACGCCAGCAATAAAGCGCTCACCTGGCTGAGCAGCAATCCGGCGATAGCCACCGTCAGCAACGGGGTAGTTTCTCCGGTGACCGCCGGCAATGCCGTGATTACGGTCACTACCGTGGACGGTTCCTTCACCGCGACGTGTACAGTGACGGTCACTGCCGCCAGCGTGCCGGTCAGCGGAGTCAGCCTTAGTCCGACCAGCCTCAATCTGACCGCAGGGGGAGCGGGCAGTACCCTGACCGCCACCGTCAGTCCGGCCAACGCCAGTAATAAAACCGTCAGTTGGAGTTCCAGCAATCCGGCTGTGGCCACGGTCGCCAACGGCATCGTCACCCCGATTGCTCCCGGCAACGCGGTGATCACCGTCACCACCGTCAATGGCGGCTATACCGCCAGCTGTACGGTGACGGTCACTTCGGCTTCGATTCCGGTCACCGGGGTCAGTCTCAGCCCGATTAGCCTCAACCTAGCGGCGGGAGGAGCGACCGGGGTGCTGACCGCCACTGTCAGTCCGGCCAACGCTAGCAATAAAGCGGTCACCTGGCAGAGCAGCAATCCAGGAGTGGCTTCGGTCAGCAACGGAGTGGTGACTCCGCTTTCCCAAGGCAGCACCGTGATCACGGTGATAACTGCCGACGGCTCCTACTCCGCGGCCTGCAGCATTACCGTCAGTTCGGCCCAGGTGCCGGTGACGGCCGTTACCTTGATCCCGACGCTGCTGCCCTTGCAGGTCGGCGACACCGCGACTCTGACCGTGGTCTTTACCCCCGTCAACGCCACCAACAAAGCAGTCTCCTGGGCTTCCAGCGACCCCTCCGTCGCCTATGTCAGCGGCGGGGTCGTAACCGGGCTGAAGGCGGGGGCGGCGGCGATTACCGTGACCACCGCCGATGGCAATAAAACCGCCATCTGCGATGTCACCGTCCAGGCTCCGGTCGTGCCCCGGCTGGTGGTCGCCTCCCCGGTGATTCATGAGGCAGCTTCCAATGACGGCAAGATCAGCGAAAAACAGATTGTCACCCTGTATAATGGGCTGTTTGACGACAGCATTAGCACTTCGGATGTTATCGTCAACAATCTGCCTGCCGGCTTGGCCTACTCGGCAGTCCGGCTCTCCGGGACCATGGGCTCCCAGCTGGAAGTAACCTTCCTGGGCAAGGCGACCAACCACAGCAGCAGCAACAACGTCAACAATGTCAGCGTCACGGTCAACGCCAGCAAAATCGTTACTGGGGCGCCGACCAATCTGACATCCAACACCTTTACCATCGCGTTCAGCGATCCGCCGCCGATCCTGGTGAATGGTGTCAGCCTCAATTATTCCAGCCTGAACATGACCCAGGGCGGCCCGACCGTGACCCTAGTGGCGACGGTCACGCCGGCCAACGCGACCAATAAAGCGGTCACCTGGCAGAGCAGCAACCCGGCGGTGGCAACCGTCAGCAGCGGAGTGGTCACACCAGTCGGAGCCGGCACCGCAGTGATAACCGTGCTCACCGTCGACGGCAGCTTTTCGGCCACCTGTGTCGTCAATGTGATTCCGGTCCAGACCGCGGTCACCTCCGTCAGTCTCAGTCAGAGCAACCTGACGATGCCGATCGGCGGCAGCGCCACCCTGACCGCTACGGTCAACCCGGCCAATGCCAGCAACAAAGCGGTGATGTGGAGCAGCAGCAATCCCGGCGTCGCCGAGGTCAACAGCGCGGGGCTGGTCACTGCCATCAGCGCCGGCAATGCGGTGATCATTGTGACCACCGTGGACGGCGGTAAGACCGCCACCTGTGCCATCGCCGTCAGTTATCCGGCGGTTACCGTCAGCCCGGGGGCCAGCTCCTCCCCGGTCGGCCAGCAGATTTCGATCATCCTCAGCAGCACCGGGATCACCAATCCCGAGTATCAGCTTTGGGTGCAGAGTTCCCAGGATGGAACCTGGAGCAACCTGGGCGAATACAACAGCATCAACGTCTACTCGATTACCCGGAATGTGCCCGGAACCTACAACCTGATGGCCTTTGCCAAGAGTCAGGGGGCTGATTTCAGCAGTGCGGTTACATCCGCTTCTGTGGCGGTCACCTTCACCAAGCCTCTGGCGGTGAGCGCGCTGACTGTGAGCGGCCCTAACGGCAATCAACCAGTGGGCACCAATGCCACCTTTGTGGCCTCGGCGACCGATGTCGGCGGCACCCCGGTCTATCAGTTCTGGGTCCATGACCAGACCGGCTGGAAAGCGGTTCGGGATTATTCGACCAACAACAGTTTCACGCTTTCCAATATGCAGAAGGGCAGCTATACGGTTGCGGTCTACGCGCTTGACCAGAGCGACGTCGCCTCCGGCAACTGGTCGGCCGCCTATTATCAAGTCTTTGTGCTCAATGTCGGCAGCAGCGTTGTGCTGACCGCCCCGGCCAGCGTCGTCTCCGGCAACATGGTCAACCTGACCGCAACGGCGGACGGTCTGACCGGTGTAGTCTATCAGTTCTGGTATCAGGGCCCGGATGCGACCTGGCATTCCAGCGGCGGCTATCAGACCAGCAGCAGCTACTCCTTTATGGCCACCACGAAAGGCGCTTACAAAGCGACCGTGTACGCCAAGGACCTCTACGCCCCCAGCACCTCCCAGTTCGCGGTGACCGCGGTCAAGGCCTTCAACTGCATCTAGGCCGGGCGGCAGCCCCGCCCGCAACTGAAACAAGCGATCACCAGCATGGCCGGCCCTCCGGGGCCGGTCCTTTTTTATGAAAATCCCAAGGAAAAAGGATTCTGTGCCCTTCGCGTCAAATAGTACTAGTTTAGTTTGAGGAGGAAGGGCATGGCGTTTTGGATCAATCTGATCCTGATTCTGATCCTGCTGGGAGCGGCGCTTTCCGGCTACCGCCAGGGCTTTATCGCCTTGGTCGGGCGGCTGGTCGGCTTTGCCGCCGGGATTCTGGCCGGGCTGCTGTATACCACCGGCCTGGTGGCCTATCTGGAGCAAACTTTGCGGCTGACAACCTGGCTGCAGAAATTCCTGGCCTGGGGATTGCAGCTCGGCACCGGGGCTTCCGGTCCGAGAGCCGAGATCCTGTTTTCCGGCACTTTTTTCGGTGAATACCTGCGGCAATTAATCCAGCGCAATTCGGAATTGCTGAATCCCGATCGCTGGCAAAACACCTGGAGTCTGGCGGAAGCGCTAGTCAACGTGGGAGCGTTCCTGCTGCTGGTCTTCGGGACGGCGGCATTGGTCGGAATGGTCTGGGGATTGACCCTGAGCTGGGTGACCCGGGCGGCGAGCGGCGGCTGCAATCGGCTGGTGGGGCTGGTGGTCGGACTGGGACTTCAGGCTGCGGAACTGGCCCTGAGTTTCGGTTTGTTGGTGCCGCTGCTGCGGCTGGCCGCGGGCTGCTGCGCCGACCCGGGCGGATTTTGGACCCGATTGGCGATAGCGGCGGATCAGTCGGTGGTGCTGGTCTGGCTGACCTCCCAATTTACCCGGGCCGTCCAGGGCGGGCTGTTCTGAGGCCGACCGGCTGCCGGCGTTAGCGAACGAACGGAAAGGCGGACTCGCGATTTGGACATTCGCAAACAACTGGATAGTCGGGCCGAAGCAGGAGGGGCGGACCTCTGGGGAGTGGCGGACTTGGAACCGCTGCTGCCGGAACTGGGCGAAGCCTACGGCGATTACCTGACGCGATTGCCGCGGGCGATTTCATTGGCCGTGATTTTTCCGCCGGAAGTGATCCGGCAATTGCGGTCGGGGCCGACCCACACCTATCTCCATTATTACCGGGTGGTCAATGTCCGGCTGGATGATCTCGTTCTGGGGATTGCCAACTGGCTCTATCGGCAGGGCTACTGCTCTTTCCCGGTGCCGGCCTCACAGCGGGTGGGCGGCGGTGGTTTGCGCGGAATCTTTCCCCACCGCCTGGCGGCCGCCCGGGCCGGCTTGGGCTGGATCGGGCGCAGCGGATGCCTGGTGACGCCCCAGTGGGGCCCGGCTGTGCGGCTGGGTACGGTCTTGACCGATGCTCCGCTGCCACCGGACCAACCGCAGCCGGAGCAATGCGGGACTTGTCAGGCCTGCGTCCGGGCCTGTCCGGCAGCGGCGATTGCCGCTGCCGATGAGCCGGGAGACGAGCGAGTCGAGGCCGAACTCTGCGACCGGCATTTAAGCCGGGTGCGTTCCCAATTTGGGAAGCGGGTTTGCGGGATGTGCCTGGCGGTATGTCCCTGGATAGATGGAAGGGGGGTGGCGCAAGCGCGATGATCAGATTGACGGAATTGGCGAAAGCCGCCGGCTGAGCGGCGAAAGTGGGGCCGGGGGCCCTGGAATGTATTTTGCACAAGCTGCCACGGCAGCAAAGCCCGGCGGTGCTGGTCGGCCTGGAGGCGCCGGACGACGCCGGGGTCTATCAATTGGACGCGGAACGGGCGCTGATCCAGACGGTTGATTTCTTTCCGCCGATGGTCGATGATCCCTATACCTTCGGCCAGGTGGCGGCGGCCAACGCCCTCAGTGATGTCTATGCCATGGGGGGGGAAGTGCTGACCGCTATGAACATCGTCTGCTTTCCGACCCGGACGCTCAGTCTCGATGTCCTGGGGGCAATTCTGGCCGGCGGAGCGGATACGGTTATCAATGACGGCGGAGTGATCTTGGGCGGACACACTATTGAAGACGAAGAGCCCAAGTACGGGCTGGCGGTAACCGGTCTGGTCGATCCCCGAAAAATCATCTCCAATGGCGGAGCCCGGCCGGGGGATGTCCTGGTCTTAACCAAACCGCTGGGCACCGGGGTGATCGTGACCGCGATCAAAGGCGGACTGCTGAGCGAAGCGGAAGCCGGAGAAACCATCCAATCCATGATTCGGACCAACCGGACCGCCGGCCGGCTGATGCAGGCAGCGGGAGCAAGCGCCAGCACCGACATCACCGGCTTCGGTCTGCTCGGGCACAGCCTGGAGATGTCCGCCGGTTGCGGCTATATGTTCGAATTTGAGCTCGACCGCATTCCCTGGCTGGCCCGGGCTCCGGAAATGGCGGAAATGGGGATGGTGCCGGCCGGTGCCTACAGCAATGAACACTATTTCGGACCGCAGGTGATTGAGCAGCGCAAGACGGCCCGAACCACTCGGGATCTGTTGTTTGATCCGCAAACCTCCGGTGGGTTGCTGGTAGCTCTCCCTGAAAGCCGGGCGGCGGACTTTCTGACTGCCCTGGAGCAAGCCGGGGAGCGCGGGTGGCTGGTCGGCCGGGTGCAAGACGAACCGGGAGCCGGGATTTATTTGCGCTGAACCGGCGGCCGCCGGCCGACCGGGGCGGAACCGAAAGGAGGCGGAACCTGAACGTGGAACTGACTTGGTGGATGGCTGCCCTGATCGGCGTGGGGCTGGCCGTTCTCCCTTCCCTGATCTTTATCTGGGGAAAAACCCGTCCCCGCCGGAACATCGACCCCGAGTTGCAAAAAGTCAATCTTTTGAGCCGCGCTCTGGCCAAAGGCAAAGGCTCGCTTTCCTCCGGGCAGAATCGCAAGATCCGCAAAGCCGATCCAGAAACAATGTGTCGGGTATTAATCCGCGACTTCGATTACTGGACCGGGCAACGGCAGCAGGCGGTGATCGAAGCGCTGCGCGAATTGGGTTACATCGGCCAGGGCTTGCAGTGGATCGAGAGTCGGGATCCCGACCAGCGGATTATGGGGGCGGACCTGCTCGGCTATCTGCGGGCGACGGATGGGGTGATGCCGCTGCTGAAGACGCTGGCTGATCCCAAAGAAGAAGTGCGCTGGGTCGCCTCCGGCGCTTTGCGCCGGATCGGCGACAGCTCCACCATCCCGCAACTGATCAGGGCGCTGGAGCCTCCCCATAATGTGACGCCGGCTCGGGTCGGCGAAGTCCTGATTTCCTTTGGACCGGCGGCAGTGGGCCCGATTCGGGAAGCGTTGGGCCGGGTTGGCGAGCAGAGCCGGGGAGCCTTGATTTCAGTATTGGGCGAAATCGGCGGCGAGCAAAGCTTAACCACCCTGATCGCCTATCTCTCCGACCAGTCTTCCTGGGTCAGAGCCTGCGCGGCGGAAGCGCTGGGGAAGCTGGGGGAGGCGGCGGCCGGACCCGCCCTGGCCCAAGCCCTCGCCGACGAATCGCCGGAGATCCGTTCCCGGGCGGCGCAGGCTCTGGGCACGCTGGGCTGGCCGGAGGCGATTCCGATTCTGCAGCGAAGCTGCAAAGACGAAGACTGGGCGGTTCGGACCAGTGCCAACCAGGCCCTGAAAGAGCTTCGGCGCCGGTCCGGAGGGAAAGGATGACCGGATGAACACGCTTCTCCGAATCTGGACGGGAATCTCCCCGGAGCTGGTCGGGGTCGGCTCGGTCATGCTCCGGATCCTGCTGATTATTCTCGGGGCCTGGCTGCTCCTCCATTTTTCACGGCTGTTCATTGAAAAGTCGTTCAGTCTGAGCATGCGCTCGGAGCCGGGACAGCCGGATCCGCGAATGCAGACCCTGCGCTCCCTGGCGCAGAGCGTGGTCCGCTACTTAATCTATTTTATCGCCGCCTTAATGGTGCTTGATGACCTGGGGGTCAGGACCTCCTCCCTGCTGGCCAGTGCCGGAATCGTCGGGCTGGCGGTGGGCTTTGGGGCCCAAAATCTGGTTCGAGATGTAATCAGCGGCTTCTTTATCGTGTTTGACCACCAATACCGGGTGGGGGACTACGTGAATGTAGCCGGGTGTACGGGGATCGTGGAAGAAGTGGGGATGCGGATGACCCGCCTCCGCGATTTTGGCGGTGAAGTCCATTACATTCCCAACGGGGAGATCAAACTGGTTACCAACTACAGCCGGGGCAGCCGGGCGGCAGTGGTCAACGTGGTGGTTCCCTACGAAGAGGATCTGGAACAGGTGCTGGCACTGATCGAGCGCAGCCTGGACGGGCTGGCGGCGCAGCTGCCGGCGATCACTGAGGGTCCGAAAGTGCTGGGGGTGACCGAGATGGATGCCTCCGGGCTGACCATCCGGGTTTTAGCCCGGACTCTGCCGCTGGAAAAAGAGCCGGTGGAACGGGCAATCCGCCGACAGCTGCATCAGAGTTTCAGCGGCGGCAAAATTGGGGCCCCCTACCTCCACCGGGTAGTCATCGGCGAGCGGCAGACGAGGAGGGAGGAGCATGAATCAAGCGAGTAAAATTCCCCGCTTCAACCTGGGTGACGTGGTCCGGCTGCGCAAGACCCATCCCTGCGGCAATACCGACTGGGAAATCGTCCGGGTAGGGATGGACATCCGGATTCGCTGCCTCAAATGCAATCACCAAGTGCTGATCCCCCGGGTGAAATTTGAAAAAGCGGTGAAAATGGTGGTCCGACCGGCAGCGCCGAATGGGGGAGAGTGAGCCGGCCTCTTTTCTTTTTTTACAGAGTATGCTATAATCCTGATTCGAGCCTACGCAATACCATCCCTGTTCCACAGAAATTGTGGGACCGTCAAGTCCAGGGGGAGGAGGTGAAATAATTGCGGGCTTATGAGCTAATGTATGTGATCCGACCGGATCTTGACGACGAAGCAGCCAATGCCGTAGTAGAACGGTTCAACGGCATCATCACCAACAACGGTGGGGAAGTGGAGAGCGCCACGCGCTGGGGTCGCCGGCGTCTCGCCTATGAAGTCAAGAAATTCCGGGAAGGGCTCTACATGCTGGTTCTGTTCAAAGGAGAACCGGCAGTGGAACGAGAGCTGGAGCGCCTGATGAAGATTTCCGACGAGGTGATCAGATTCATGGTCATCCGTCGTGATGAGTAGAGCAGGAGGCCAGGACGATGCTGAACCGAGTGATTCTGATAGGCCGGCTGACCCGTGACCCGGAAATGCGCTACACCCAGCAAGGGGTGCCGGTCACCAGCTTCAGCCTGGCGGTGGACCGACCCCGGTCCTCCAAGCAGGGCGGAGAACGGACGACCGACTTTATCGACATAGTCGCCTGGCGGCAGCTGGGCGAATTGTGCGCCAATTACCTCCACAAAGGTAGGCTTGTAGCAGTGGAGGGACGGCTGGAAATCCAGTCCTATGAGGGGCAGGACGGACAGCGGCGCCGGGTGGCGCGAGTCGTCGCCGACAATGTCCAGTTTTTGGGGCCGCGGGAGAATAAAGCGGAGCCGGCTGCCAACGATATTGGACACGAGGTTGAATTTGAGGGAGAAGACATCCCCTTCTAACTGGAGGAGGTTACGGAATGCGACGCGAACGGGGGAGAAGGCCGCGTCGGCGGGTCTGCACTTTCTGCGTGGATAAAGTGGAGGCAGTCGACTACAAGGACTTCGGCCGGTTGCGGAAATTCATCACTGAGCGGGGCAAGATTTTACCTCGCCGGATTTCCGGAAACTGCGCCAAACATCAGCGACAGGTGACGCTGTCGATCAAACGGGCACGCAACATGGCACTGCTGCCCTTTACCGCCGAATAGGAGGAGAATAACCCCCGGCTGCCGAACTAATAGCAAGCGATTCGGTATCCGGGGGTGATTTATGCCTGAGAAACGTTTAATTCGAGCAACATTAGGAGCGGCGGCGCTGTCGGCAGGGCTGGTGCTGCTGGGAGGGATGCTCCCGGCGGCGGCCGGCTTTTGCGCTGTTTGCTGGATGATTCCGCTGGCCTTGTTGATCGCCCGGGAAGGAGAAGTCTGGGGCCTGGGGGCGACGGCGGCGGTTCTGGTCTGGATTGTGAGCAGTCCCGGAACGGCCCCCTGGGGTTTGCTGCTGCCCTACGGCGGAGCCGGAATCTGGTATGGGATCAGCCTTCGCCGGAGCTGGAAACCGGGGCTGGGAGTGGGCGGCGGCTTACTGATCGCCCTGCTCTCGATGTTCGGCTTGCTGGCCCTCAGCTTCGGCAGTTATGCCCAGTTCCTGAGCGAGACGGCTCGGCTGATGGAGCAGGGGATAATGGAAGCGGCGGCGTTTTACCAGCAGACTGGGATGTGGGAGCAGCTGGCGGCCCAGGGAGTCAGCGAAGCCGAATTTCAGCAGCAAATGCTGCAGGCGGCGGACACCATCGCCCGGATTTACCCGGCACTGCTGGGTTGGGGAGCAATGATCGGGGCGGCCCTGACCTGCCTGCTGATCTATCTGCTGGCGCCTCGGCTGGGCATAATCCGGGAGCGCTGGCCGGGCTTCAGCAGCTGGCAATTACCCTGGCACCTGACCTGGGTGGTGATCCTGGGCCTGGGCGGCTACCTAGCGGGAGATTATTGGGGGCGGCCGGAATTGAGCCTGTTGGGGAGCAACCTGCTGGTCCTGCTGGCGCCGCTGATTCTGATCGGCGGGATCGCTCTGGCCACCTGGTTTTTCCGCCGATCCCGGGCGCCGGTGCTGATCAAACTGGGGCTGGCGATTGTAGCCGGCGTGTTTTTTCAATATACGATGCTGTTGTTTATGGGGCTGGGTTTGTTTGACCCGCTGATCAATTATCGGAAACGGGCACTCGAAAAAGGAGGAGCGGAATGAAACTGATTCTGACCAGTGACGTTAAAGGTCTGGGCAAAAAAGGGGATCTGGTGGATGTGGCGGAAGGCTACGGCCGCAATTTCCTGCTCCCCCGGCAGCTGGCAGTGCCGGCTACCACCGGTCAGGTCCGGGAGCTGCAGCAGCGGCAGGAGCGAGTCCAGGAGAAAAAGGACCGGCAGCTGCGGGAAGCGCAGGCGCTGGCTGGGCGGCTGAAAGGATTGGAGGTCAAGATTCCGGTCCGGACCGGCGAGGGGGGCAAGCTCTTCGGGGCGGTGACCACCCGGGAAATTGCGGAAGTGCTGGAAAAGGACCATGCGCTGCAGGTCGACCGCAAACAGATCGAAATCAAAGAGACGATCAAAACCCTGGGCGAACACCCGGCCACGGTCCGGCTCTATCCGGGAGTGACGGCCGGCGTAACCGTGCAGGTGGTGGCGATCTGATGCCGGGGACGAGGTGACCATGACCATAGAGCGTGATTTGATTCCGCCCCAAAACCCGGAGGCGGAGCAATGGGTGCTGGGGGCGATGCTGATCGATCCCCAGTGCATTTCGATGGCGACTGGGATGCTGCGACCGGAGGATTTCGCCCGGCACAGCCACCGGCTGCTGTTCGAAGCCATCCAAACCCTGCATGACAGCAAGCAGGTGATCGACCTGATCACCCTGGCGGACCTCCTGAAACGGAAAAATGAACTGGAAGCGGTGGGTGGGCTGGAATATATCGCCTATCTCCACACACTGGTTCCCACCTCCGCCAGCCTGGAGTACCACGCCAGCATTGTCCGCGAGAAATCGTTGTTGCGGGCCTTGATCGAATTGACCGAGACCATGCAGCAGCGCGGCTTTGCCGCCCGGGAAGAAGCGCAGGCGCTGCTCGGGGAAGCTGAGGAGCGGATTGTCGAAATCGCCCAGCGGGGGGTTTTTCACCCCTTCGCCTCGCTCAAGGAAATTCTCCACACCCTGTTCGACTACATCAGCCAGGCCCAAGAGTCGGGGGGGCAGTCGGGCGGATTGGCGACGCATTATCTCGATCTGGACAATATTTTGGGCGGGGGAATGCATCCCGGAGAGCTGATCCTGCTGGCCGCCCGGCCGGCCATGGGCAAGACCAGTCTGGCGATGAACATCGCCTTTAATGTCGCCGCCCGCAGCCACAAGCCGGTTGCGGTCTTCAGCCTGGAGATGGCCAAGGAACAGCTGGTCCAGCGGATGCTCTGCTCCGAAACCCGGATCGACAGCAAACGGCTCAAGAACGGCCAATTGACCGGCGAAGAATGGGTGCTGCTGACCGACACTATGGCCGCGCTTTCCGAGGCGCCGCTCTTCATCGACGACAGCCCCCAGCTGACGGTTGCCCAGATGCGGGCCAAAGCCCGCCACCTGCAGTCGGAAAAAGGCGGCCTGGCGCTGGTGGTAATCGACTATCTGCAGCTGATGCAACCGGCCCGGCGCTCGGAAAACCGGGTCCAGGAAATCTCCGACATTTCCCGCTCGCTCAAGGCATTGGCCCGGGAACTGGGGGTGCCGGTGCTGGCGCTGTCTCAGTTGAGCCGGGCGGTCGAGCAGACTCAGGAGAAACGGCCCAATCTCAGCCATCTCCGGGAATCGGGCGCGTTGGAACAGGATTCCGATATCGTGCTTTTCATCTACCGGCCGGATTACTATTTTCCCGACAGCGATCGGCCCAACGTCGCCGAGATCATCATCGCCAAGCACCGCAACGGCCCCACCGGCAGCATCGAGCTGGCCTTCCTCAAAGAGTACACCCGGTTTGTCAACCTCCTCCGCCAGCC
>Ga0302252_1001343_pt1 | contig 14605 bp, 13 predicted proteins | sample AAG_RA_Leu_MG_FD_193511 | JGI IMG/M metagenome (GOLD analysis project Ga0302252, IMG submission 193511) | Enriched activated sludge microbial communities from anaerobic digester in WTTP, New Holstein, Wisconsin, United States - AAG_RA_Leu | ecosystem: Engineered > Bioreactor > Anaerobic >...
CTGCTCCTCCTACCTTCGACAGGCAAAAGGTGATGGCGGCGGTGAGAGTCGTCTTGCCGTGGTCCACGTGTCCTATCGTCCCTATGTTGACGTGCGGTTTTGTCCTCTCGAATTTCTTCTTGCCCATCTCTTCATCCTTCCTTTCGTCTTGTCCGGCGCGGCCTTTTAGTTGACCGGGCTCAAGCCATATCGCCGGGCAATGATCTTGTCCGCAATGTTTTTGGGCACTTCGTCATAATACGCAAACTGCATACTGTGATTGGCCCGTCCCTGGGTTATAGACCGTAAGTCCGTCGCGTAGCCAAACATCTCCGCTAGCGGAATCCAGGCTTTTATGATCTGAATTCCATCCCCGATTTCAATTCCCTGAATTTTGCCCCGGCGGGAGTTGAGATCGCCGATGACATCTCCCAGGTATTCCTCGGGCACAATCACTTCCAATTCCATGACCGGTTCCAGCAGGATGGAAGACTGTTGGGAAAGCCCTTCCTTTAAAGCCATGGCGCCGGCTACCTTGAAGGCGATCTCCGAGGAGTCCACCTCGTGGTAGGATGCCTGGAACAAAGTCGCTTTAACATCCACCACCGGATATCCGGCCAACACTCCGGCCGCCATCGCTTCCCGAACCCCGGCTTCCACCGCCGGTATAAACTCCTTGGGTAATGCGCCGGCCACTATCCGGGCGACAAACTCGAAGCCCTGGCCGCGCTCCAGCGGTTCCAGCTCCAGCCAGACATGGCCGTACTGGCCGCGCCCCCCGGTTTGTTTAATGAATTTGCCTTCCGCCTGAACCTTGTGTTTGAGCGTCTCCTTGTAAGCTACCTGTGGTTTACCGACATCGGCGTTGACTTTGAATTCCCGCAACAAGCGGTCGGTAATAATCTCGAGATGCAATTCGCCCATTCCTGCGATCAGGGTTTGTCCGGTCTCTTCATTGATCGAGGCCTTGAAAGTGGGATCTTCTTCCGCTAATTTCTGCAAAACCGTCCCTAGTTTGTCCTGATCAGCTTTAGTCCGAGGTTCGATTGCCACCGAGATCACCGGCTCCGGAAATTGCATTGATTCCAGCAGCAGCGGTGCCTGCTCATCACAGAGCGTGTTGCCGGTTATGGTTTCCTTCAGGCCCACACCGGCTATTATGTCTCCGGCCTGCACTTCAGCCACCTCTTCGCGGTGGTTGGCGTGCATTTGCAGCAGCCGGTTCAAGCGCTCCCGCTTTTTCAGGTTAGCGTTGTAGACATAGGATCCGGCATGCAGACGACCCGAATACACCCGAAAATAGGTTAGTTTGCCGACAAAGGGATCCGTCGCAATCTTAAACGCCAAAGCCGCGAACGGTTGATCGGCAGCGGCACTGCGCTCCAAGATTTCCCTGGTTTCGGGATGGGATCCCTGCACCGGCGGCAGATCAGCCGGCGACGGCAGGAAATCTACCACTGCATCCAGTAGCGGCTGGACTCCTCGATTGCGAAAGGATGAACCGCACAGAACCGGGACGATCGCCGCCTGCAGGGTTCCCCGCCGAATTCCCCGGACTATCTCCTCCGGCGTCAGCGGCTCTCCCTCCAGATACTTGTCCATCAGCGATTCATCCATTTCGGCTGCAGCTTCCATGAGCCGTTCCCGATAGGTGGCGGCTTCCTCCCGGAGCTCATCCGGTATCGGCTGAATCTGCGGTTCGATTCCCAGATCGTCGTCATCTCGATACATGACAGCGCAGTTGTTGACTAGATCGACCATGCCCCGAAAACTGTCCTCGGCCCCGATCGGCAGTTGCACTGGAATCGGGCGGGCATTGAGGCGGGTGCGGATCATTTCAACTACTCGCAGAAAATTGGCTCCGATGCGATCCATTTTATTTAAGTATGCTATCCGGGGAATCCGATAGGTATTGGCCTGCCGCCAAACCGCCTCGGATTGGGGTTGGACACCGGCAACGGAACAAAATATAGCGATAGCGCCGTCAAGCACGCGGAGCGAGCGCTCCACTTCTACCGTGAAGTCCACGTGCCCGGGTGTGTCTATAATAGTAATCCGATGGTCTCTCCAGAAGCAGGTGGTCGCAGCGGAAGTAATAGTGATCCCGCGTTCCTGTTCTTGCGGCATCCAGTCCATCGTCGCCGATCCTTCATCCACTTCGCCCATCCGAAACACTCGTCCTGTGTAAAACAGCATCCGTTCCGTGGTGGTGGTTTTACCGGCATCGATATGAGCCATGATTCCGATGTTGCGTATCGTCGCCAGCGAGCGCTCAGCCATCACTATTACCCTCCTTTCCTGCTTAATTTCCGCCTGTCTTCTGCTTCTTACCAGCGATAATGAGCAAACGCCCGGTTGGCCTCGGCCATTTTATGAGTGTCTTCCCGCTTTTTCACAGAGCCGCCGGTGCTGTTGGCGGCATCCATCAATTCCGCTGCCAGTTTCTGCACCATGCCCTTTTCTCCCCGTTTGCGGGCATAACTCACCATCCATCGAATGGCCAGGGTTTGGCGGCGTTCTGCTCTGACTTCAACCGGAACTTGATAGTTAGCACCGCCCACCCGGCGAGCTTTAACTTCCAATATCGGCATAACATTTTTCATCGCTTGTTCGAAAACCTCAATCGGTTCTTTTCCGGTCTTTTTCCGAATTATTTCAAAGGCGTCATAAACTATTTTTTCCGACAGCCCTTTTTCTCCGTCCCACATCATTTGATTGATGAATTTGGACAGAACCACACTGTGGTACATCGGATCCGGCAGAACCTGCGGTTTTGCCACGGAGCCTTTTCTCGGCATGCAATCCCCTCCTTTGCCGGAAATTTTCAAGCCTCACGGCATGATTTACTTCTTCTTGGCCGCCACCGCACCCTTCTTGGGTCGTTTGGCGCCGTATTTGGATCTGGCCTGGTTGCGGTTGGCCACGCCGGAAGCATCGAGTGTGCCCCGCACGATATGATATCTTACGCCCGGCAGATCTTTGACCCTTCCGCCGCGCACCAGTACCACCGAGTGCTCTTGCAGGTTATGACCTATGCCCGGAATATAGGCTGTTACTTCGATTCCATGGGTCAGGCGAACACGGGCAACTTTCCGCAGTGCCGAATTCGGCTTTTTCGGAGTGGTTGTATAAACCCGGGTGCATACCCCCCGCTTTTGCGGGCATTCTTTCAGTGCAGGAGCTGTCGATTTACGTTCAATTTTTTCTCTCCCCTGCCGCACCAGTTGGCTGATCGTAGGCATTTCGTGCACCTCCTTTTCCCGCCTGGGGGATGAATTTTAATCTTCAACGATGGCAGCTGAAGCCGAACCAACCTCAATGCCGCAGGCTTTGCCGAGTTCGACCATGCTCTCCACTTCTTGTATCGGAACGTTGTTCTGCTGGCACATATGCATCAGCCCCCGAATCACCTGCGTTTCGGCATCAGCCGCAACGTAGACAATCCGAGCCCATCCTTTTTCCACTGCTTTCAGTGTCTGCTTGGTCCCGATAACTTTTTTCCGAGCGGACCTGAGCCTTTCCATCCAGCCCTGGACCTCCTTTAAATGCAAACACTCAGTAAGTGTATCATCCTGCTTTCTCCGGTGTCAAGGTAAAGCTGTCCTCCAAGCGGGGTTATTCCGCCATTGGTTCATCAGCATCAAATTCAGCTCCGTCGGCTTCCGATCCTTCCTCGTATAAGCTGCTATTCTCTTCCTCGTCGTAGTCGTCGAAGCCGATGTCCTGAAGCCGGACCATGCCGGTGCCGGCCGGAATGAGTTTGCCGATGATCACGTTTTCTTTGAGCCCGAGCAAGGGGTCGACTTTGCCTTTAATCGCCGCTTCGGTCAAGACTCGAGTGGTCTCCTGGAAGGAGGCGGCGGAGAGGAAGGAGTCGGTCGCCAGCGAGGCCTTGGTAATACCCAGCAGCACCGGTTTGGCTACTGCCGGCTCTTTGCCTTCGGCCAGAGCAGCGGCGTTTTCTTCCTCGAAATCGAAGATGTCGATCAAGCCCCCGGGCAGCAGTTCGGTCTCGCCCGGATCGTCGATTTTCACTTTCCGCAGCATTTGCCGGATCATGACCTCGATGTGCTTGTCGTTGATGTCCACCCCCTGCAGCCGATAGACCCGCTGGACCTCCCGGAGCAGGTAAGTCTGAACTCCCCGTACCCCTTTCACCCCGAGAATGTCGTGGGGATTGACCGATCCTTCGGTAAGCACATCGCCGGCTTGGACTTTGTCCCCCTCGGCTACTTTCAGCCGGGAGCCGAAGGCCACCGGATACACTTTTCGTTCCATCAGATCAGTGTTGAATACCTCGATTTCACGGCGGTTTTTGTTTTCACTGATCCGGACACTGCCGTCGGTTTCGGTCATCAACGCTTGCTCTTTGGGTTTGCGGGCCTCGAACAATTCTTCCACCCGGGGCAGACCCTGGGTGATGTCTTCTCCAGCCACGCCCCCGGTATGGAAGGTGCGCATGGTCAGCTGGGTCCCCGGCTCACCGATCGACTGAGCGGCAATGATTCCCACCGCTTCCCCGATGTCGACTAAATGGCCGGTGGCCAGATTCCGACCGTAACAAGTCTGGCAGACCCCGTAGCGGGTCCGGCAGGAGAGCAGAGAGCGGATCTCGACACTTTTAATCCCGGCGGCGGTGATGGCGGCGGCAGCCTGCTCATCGATCATCTGGTCAATTTCGACGATGACCTCGCCAGTTTGGGGGTGAACCACCGGTTTGCTGGCAAATCGACCGATGATTCGTTCCGGCAGCCGTTCGATGATTTCAGAGCCGTCTTTGATTTCGTCGGCCTCAATTCCTTCCCGGTGCAGGTCGGTCCGGTCGGCCATGCAGTCGTACTCCCGAACGATGACGTCCTGGGCCACATCCACCAGCCGACGGGTCAGGTAGCCGGATTCAGCCGTCCGCAGGGCGGTGTCGGCCAATCCTTTGCGGGCGCCGTGGGTGGAGATGAAGTACTCGAGCACGGTCAGGCCTTCCCGGAAGTTGGCCTTGATCGGCAAGTCGATAATCCGGCCCGAGGGATCGGCCATCAATCCGCGCATCCCGGCCAGCTGCCGGATCTGCTGGATGTTGCCGCGGGCGCCGGAGTTGGCCATCATGTAGATCGGGTTGAATTTATCCAAAATGGTGAGCAGTTCGGCAGTAACCTTTTCAGTCACGGTCGCCCACTCTTCACAAATGTTCTTGTAGCGCTCGTCGCCGCTGAGGAATCCCCGCCGGAATTCCTGTTCGATCCGGTCGACTTTTTCTTCCGCTTCGTTGATCAGCCGCTTTTTCTCGGGCGGGATCTGGATGTCGGAAACGCCGACCGTGATTCCGGCTTTGGTCGAGTAGGTGAAGCCGAGTTTCTTGATTTCATCGAGCATGGCGGCGGTGGCTACGTTGCCCAGCACCCGGTTGCAGCGTTCCACAATCCGGCCCATTTCCTTCTTGCCGATGACTTCATTATAGAAGCCGTCCGCTTCCTGCTCCCGCAATTCCTCCGGCAGTGCCTGATTGAAAATCAAACGGCCGATGGTGGTGCTGACCCGCTTGCCGTTGATCCGGACCTGGATCCGGGCGTGGAGCTCAATATCCTGATGGAAATAGGCCATTGAAGCTTCATCGAAGCTGGCGAAGGCCCGGCCTTCACCGGTGGCCCCCTCCCGCTCGACGGTGAGGTAATAGCAGCCCAAGACCATGTCCTGGGTGGGGGTGACCACCGGACGGCCGTCTTTGGGGTTGAGAATATTATTAGTGGATAGCATCAACAGCCGGGCTTCGGCTTGGGCTTCCGCCGACAGCGGGACGTGCACCGCCATCTGGTCGCCGTCGAAGTCGGCATTATAGGCAGTGCAGACCAGGGGATGAATTTGCAGCGCCCGGCCTTCCACCAGCACCGGTTCGAATGCCTGGATACCCAGACGGTGCAGGGTGGGGGCCCGGTTGAGCAGAACCGGGTGCTCGCTGATGACATCCTCCAGCACGTCCCAGACCTCATTGCGCATCCGTTCCACCAGTCGCTTGGCGTTCTTGATGTTGTGGGCGAAGCCCTCGTTGACCAGCCGCTTCATGACGAAGGGCTTGAACAGTTCCAGGGCCATCTCTTTCGGCAGCCCGCACTGATGCATTTTCAGATCCGGCCCGACCACAATCACCGAGCGGCCGGAGTAGTCAACCCGTTTACCCAGCAAATTCTGACGAAACCGGCCCTGTTTGCCTTTGAGTAAATCGCTCAGCGATTTCAGGGGGCGGTTGCCGGGGCCGGTGACCGGCCGGCCGCGGCGGCCGTTGTCGATCAGGGCGTCGACCGCTTCCTGCAGCATCCGTTTTTCGTTACGGACGATAATGTCCGGCGCGCCCAGATCAAGCAACCGTTTCAGCCGGTTGTTGCGGTTGATCACCCGGCGGTAGAGATCATTAAGATCGGAAGTGGCAAACCGACCGCCGTCCAGCTGCACCATCGGCCGCAGCTCAGGGGGAATGACCGGAATCACCTCCAGCACCATCCATTCCGGGAAGTTGCCGGATTTGCGAAAAGCCTCCGATACTTCCAGCCGACGGATGGCTCGCACCCGTCGCTGACCGCTTACTTCCTTGAGCTCTGCCCGCAGCTCCTGAGTCAAGGCCTCGAGGTCGATTTCCTGCAGTAACTGCTTGACCGCCTCCGCGCCCATCCCAGCCTGGAAACGGCTTCCGTACTTGTCTTTATATTCTCGATATTCCCGCTCGTCGAGCACCTGCTTCTTCATCAGCACGGTGTCGCCGGGATCGGTTACTACATAGGAAACGAAATAGAGTACCCGCTCCAAATTGCGGGGAGACATGTCCAGCAGCAGTCCCATCCGACTGGGAATGCCTTTGAAATACCAGATATGAGAAACTGGCGCGGCCAGCTCGATATGCCCCAACCGCTCCCGCCGCACTTTGGCCCGAGTGATTTCCACCCCGCAGCGGTCGCAGATGACTCCTTTATAGCGAACCCGTTTATACTTGCCGCAATGACATTCCCAGTCCCGGGTCGGCCCGAAAATCTTTTCACAGAAAAGTCCTTCTCGTTCCGGCTTCAGGGTTCGGTAGTTGATGGTTTCCGGCTTTTTGACCTCGCCGCTGGACCAGGCCCGTATCAATTCGGGCGAGGCCAGTCCGATCCGGATCCGGTCGAAGTTATTGACGTCCAGCATCTGATCCTCCCCCTTACCTAGAACTGCTCCTCATCGCTGCCCTCACCATGGCGATTCTCATCTCCAAACGCTTCCTCACTGTCTTCTTCCAAATCCTCTTCACCGTTTACTTCCGGCACGCTCTGCTCCCGGTCAGCCTGGTAGTTGTCCAAGCCATATTCCCGGCCCGCTTCGGCGACATCTTCCTCGCTTTCGCGGATTTCAATCGGTTCGTTTTGTTCCGAGAGCACCTGGACATCCAGCCCCAGACTCTGCAATTCCTTGATCAGCACCTTGAAGGATTCGGGCACGCCCGGCTCCGGCACATTCTCGCCTTTGACGATTGCTTCATAAGTCTTGACTCGACCCATCACATCGTCTGATTTTACGGTCAGGATTTCCTGCAATATATAGGCTGCCCCATAGGCTTCCAGCGCCCATACTTCCATTTCTCCGAAACGCTGCCCGCCGAATTGCGCCTTGCCTCCGAGCGGCTGCTGTGTAACCAGAGAATAGGGTCCGGTCGAGCGGGCATGGATCTTATCGTCGACCAAATGGGCGAGCTTGAGCATATACACATAGCCCACGGTAATCGGATTGTCGAACGGCTCCCCAGTACGCCCGTCGTGCAGGGTCATCTTGCTCAGGCGCGCCAGCGGATGAGTCTTACGCCCTTCCTCGCCCACCATTGAAAAGCGGCTTCGCTCTTCCTCGCTGATCGAGGTGTCCAGAACTTTAACTTCGGGGAAGACCAATTCCCGATTGCGTTCCTGACACAAATTATTGATATGCTGTTTGGCTAGTTCATCCGGATCGCCATGTCCTTCCCAGGCTAAATTCGCAGCCTTTAACGCCTGCAGAATGTCGTCTTCCCGTGCTCCATCGAAAACCGGGCTGGCGACTTTGATGCCCAGACATTTTGCCGCCCAACCCAGATGACATTCCAGCACCTGCCCAATGTTCATTCGAGAAGGCACCCCCAGGGGATTCAAAACTACTTCAATCGGGGTTCCATCCGGCATGAAGGGCATGTCCGCCTCCGGCAGAATCCGGGAGATGACGCCCTTGTTGCCGTGCCGGCCGGCCATTTTATCCCCTTCCGAAACCCGCCGCTTCTGGGCGACATAGACGCGCACCAGTTGATTTACGCCCGGCGACAATTCGTCATTGTTTTCCCGGGAAAAGACCTTGACATCAACCACCTTGCCAGATTCACCATGAGGCACCCGCAACGAGGTATCTCTCACTTCCCGAGCCTTTTCACCAAAGATGGCCCGCAGCAATCGCTCTTCCGCAGTGAGCTCGGTTTCGCCTTTGGGAGTCACTTTCCCCACCAGAATATCGCCGGTGCGGACTTCCGCCCCCACTCGGATGATGCCTCGTTCGTCCAAATCACGCAGTTGATCCTCCCCGACATTGGGGATGTCTCTGGTGATTTCCTCCGGCCCGAGTTTGGTGTCGCGGGCATCACACTCATATTCTTCAATATGGACCGAGGTAAACATATCTTCCTTGACCAGCTTCTCGCTGATCAGAATCGCATCCTCATAGTTATAGCCTTCCCAGGTCATGAACGCGACCAATACATTCCGCCCCAAAGCCAATTCGCCGTTATCGGTGGAAGGTCCGTCGGCGATGATTTCGCCTTTTTCCAAGCGCTGACCCTGAGCCACAATCGGTTTTTGATTGATGCAGGTGCCCTGGTTGGATCGGTCGAATTTAATCAGCTTGTACGTGTCCCGCCCGCCGCGCTGATTGCGGACCCAAATTTCCTGAGCGGTGACTTTTTCGACCACGCCTTCTTCCCGGCAGACCACGGTCACCCCGGAATCGCGAGCTACTTTATGCTCCATCCCGGTTCCCACCAACGGTGCTTCGGATCGCAGCAAAGGCACTGCCTGCCGCTGCATGTTGGAACCCATCAAAGCCCGGTTGGCATCATCGTGTTCCAGGAAAGGGATCAGGGCGGTAGCGATACTGACCACCTGCTTGGGAGAAACATCCATATATTCAACCCGCTCCGGTGGCACTACCAGAATGTCCTTGCCATAGCGGGCATTGATCCGCCGGGAGATAAAACGGCCTTCCTCGTCCAGCAAGGCGTTGGCCTGGGCGATGACGTACTTGTCCTCCTCAACCGCATCCTGGTATGCAATTTGGCTGGTAACCGTCTTGCGTTCTTTGTCTACCTGGCGGTAGGGAGTTTCTATAAATCCGTATTGATTGATTCGAGCATAGGTGCTCAACGATCCGATCAATCCGATGTTGGGACCCTCGGGAGTCTCGATCGGACACATGCGGCCGTAGTGGGAATAATGAACGTCGCGCACTTCGAAACCCGCCCGTTCCCGGCTCAGACCGCCTGGACCGAGCGCACTCAAGCGCCGTTTATGGGTCAGTTCCGCCAGCGGATTGGTTTGATCCATGAACTGCGAGAGTTGGCTGCTGCCGAAAAACTCTTTGATTGCCGCCACCACCGGCCGGATATTGATCAGCACCTGCGGAGTGATTACCTCCATGTCCTGAATGGTCATGCGTTCCCGCACCACTCGCTCCATTCGGGAAAGGCCGATCCGAAATTGATTTTGGAGGAGTTCGCCAACCGAACGAAGCCGGCGGTTGCCAAGATGATCGATGTCATCAACCGTCCCTTCTCCGCGCATCAATCCCAGCAAATAGCGAATCACCGCCATGATATCTTCCCGGGCCAGCACCCGGCGGCGGGGATCAATTTCCACTCCCAGCTTTTTATTGAGCTTATATCGGCCGACATAAGCCAAATCATAGCGGCGGGAATCGAAAAACAGCGATTCAAACAGCGAGCGTGCACTATCTACGGTTGGCGGTTCGCCAGGTCGCAGCCGTTTGTAAATCTCAACCAGCGCATCCGCTTCCGTTTCCGTGTTGTCCCGGTCCAGGGTGTTGCGGACGAACTCATCCTCCTGAAATGCTTCCATAATCTGAGCGTTGGTAGGATATCCCAGCACCCGGATCAGCACCGTCGCCGGCAGCTTCCGGGTCCGGTCCACCCGGACAAACAGGTTGTCATTCGCATCGGTTTCCAGCTCCAGCCAGGCTCCCCGATTCGGAATCACCGTGGCTCCAAACAGCTTCTTGCCGCTCGGATCGACCTGTTCATTAAAATAAACTCCGGGAGAGCGTACTAGCTGGCTGACAATGGCCCGCTCCGCTCCATTGATGATAAATGTTCCTTTTTCCGTCATCTTGGGAAAGTCGCCCATGAACACTTCGGTTTCATTGACCTCGCCCGTGTCTTTGTGCAAAAGGCGCACCTTCACACGCAGGGGAGCGGCATAGGTGACATCCCGCTCCTTGGCTTCTTCTTCGGTATACTTGGATTCTCCCAAGAAATAGTCGACAAATTCCAAAACTAGGTTGCCGGTGAAATCCTGTATGGGAGAGACATCACGGAACAGTTCACGCAGCCCTTCCTCAATGAACCAGCGGTATGAGTTCTGCTGGACTTCAATCAGATTCGGCATTTCCAGAACTTCAGGTATCCGCCCATAGCTCCAGCGGGTCTGCTTGCCCACCCGGATCGGATAAACCATGCACACTTCACCCCTTAATATACCTACAGAGAGTTAAAAGCAAGGCCACCTACAACCTCGCTTTTATGTATTCGAATTTTCCCAACTATCGCACCTGCGGGAATCAGTTTTCAGCGTATAATCCCTGACATTTCCAAATTAGCGATGTCAAATACTTATTGTAGCAGAAGAGTGTAAATTGGTCAACAGTCTCGGTATGGTTTGCGATTTCCTTAAAAAGAAACGAGACCCCTCTCCGGGTTTCCTTTGAGGCGTCTCCTTCTCTCGCTTTCCTACTACCGTTTACAACTATTTAATGTCAACCGTCGCTCCGGCTTCCACTAATTTTGCTTTAATGCTTTCCGCATCTTCTTTAGTGGTTTTTTCTTTAATCGGCTTGGGAGCTCCTTCCACCAGGTCTTTGGACTCTTTCAGGCCCAAACCGGTGATCGCCCGGACTACTTTGATGACTTCCACTTTCTTGTCCCCGAATCCGGTCAGGATAACATCAAATTCGGTCTGAACTTCTTCTTCCGCCGGAGCCGCCGCCGCCGCCATCGGCATTGCCGCCATTGCCATCGGTGCCGCTGCCGTTACGCCAAATTCATTCTCAAACGCTTTAACTAGTTCCGACAGTTCCAATACCGTCATTTCCTTAACCAGATCGAGTACTTGTTGTATTTTGCTCATGGTTTACCTCCTGATAATCAAAAATTTTATGCGGTTCCCGCTTCTTCCCGTTTTTGCCGTAAACTGTCCACCAAACCGGTGAGCTGTTGAATCGGTGCCTGCAACAGGCTGACCCAATTGCTGATCGGTGCCTGGAAGGCTCCCACAACCTGCGCCAGCAGCACTTCCCGCGAAGGCAATTCAGCCAATGCCTTGATTCCTTCGGGACCGATTAATTTGCCTTCCAATACCCCACCCTTCAGTGACAATTGTTTATGGGTGCGGGCGTATTCGGTCAGCAGTTTGGCCGGAATCACCGGATCGTCCGGACTAAATGCCAGGGCGGTTGGGCCGGCTAAGAGCTGCTCCAGATCTGCCAATCCGGCATCCTGGGCTGCAAATGAAACCATGGTGTTTTTTACCACCCGGTATTCGACTCCGGATTTCCGCAGCATATTGCGCAATTCGTTCGCTTCCGCCACCTTCAGACCCCGATAGTCGGCCACGATAGTCGTCTTGCTGCTCTGCAGCTTTTCTTTAAGTTCGCGCACTATTTCTTGTTTCTGATCGATCTTCGGCATGTATCCACCTCCTTTTCAACATCGATAAAAAAGCCCCGGCTGGTGCCGGGGCCTGTTCGCTTCCGCATTACTCGCGTTTTCGGAAAAGAACGCCTCCCGCCAACCTCGGCAGGCGGGCATTCACCCCTTAAGCGATTATCGCACCTGCTGTCTCCAGCCAGCCATTTGCTATTAAAAATGGATCCCCTAGGCTTTCATGGTCACTTTCAGCGGATTTATGCGCACTCCCGGTCCCATTGAAGAGGAAACCGTGATACTTTTCATATATTGGCCTTTGGCCGCTGCCGGTTTGGCCTTGATCAATGTTTCCATTAGCGTCTGAAAATTCTCTTGAATCTTCTCTATTTCAAACGAAATCTTGCCCAGCGGAGCGTGGATGATCCCGGTTTTGTCAACCCGATAGGCAATTTTGCCGGCTTTAACCTCTTTTACGGCTCGCTCCACATCAAAGGTTACGGTTCCGGTTTTCGGGTTTGGCATCAGGCCTTTCGGTCCCAGCAGCTTACCCAACTTTCCCACTAAGCCCATCATATCGGGAGTGGCAACTGCTACATCAAATCCAAACCAGCCGGCCTGGATCTGACTGATGATATCTTCCGCTCCGAAGAAATCGGCTCCGGCCAATTCCGCCTCTTTGGCTTTGTCGCCCTTGGCAAAAACTAGAACTTTTCTCTCTCGCCCGGTACCGTGCGGCAATACTACCGCGCCCCGGATCTGCTGGTCGGCATGACGGGGATCGACACCCAATTTGACCGCCACTTCCACTGTCTCGTCAAATTTGGCCCGGGACATTTTTTTGACCATCTCCAGGGCCTCCCGCGGATCATAGAGATTATTACGGTCAAATTCTTTCATCGCGTCCTGGTATTTTTTCCCGCGAAATTTCATGTTCTGCACCTCCTGTGGTTCCAGCGGAGTGATCCTCCCACGCAGGCTGATCAGCCTTCAACAATCACGATCCCCATGCTGCGAGCGGTACCCTCGATCATCCGCATGGCAGCTTCAATATCATTGGCATTAAGATCTTTCATCTTGTGTTCCGCAATTTCCTGCACTTTTGAACGCGGCACATTACCGACTTTTTTTCGATTCGGCTCTCCGGAAGCTGTTTCCAGTCCGGCTGCTTTTTTCAGCAGTACTGACGCCGGCGGAGTTTTGAGCACAAAAGTGAAGGATCTGTCCTCGTAAATGGTTACTTCGACCGGAACGACCATGCCGGCTTGGCTCGCCGTCCGCTCATTATAGTCTTTGCAAAAGCCCATTATGTTTACACCATGCTGACCCAAGGCCGGGCCAACCGGTGGAGCCGGTGTCGCTTTGCCTGCCACGATCTGGAGTTTGACCAGCGCGACTACCTTTTTTGCCACTTCTTTACACCTCCCCTGACAGCATTCTCTGCTGGTTTTTTATAACTTTTCCACCTGGGAAAAATCAAGTTCAGTCGGGGTTTCCCGGCCAAACATGGAAATCATCACCCGGACTTTGCCTTTGTCGGGATGAATCTCACTCACCGAACCGGTAAAATTCTGAAAAGGCCCGGCAACTACCCGCACCGCCTGCCCGATCACCAGGTCAATCCGCGGTCGGCCTTCCTCCATGCCCATCTGCCGGAGGATAGCTTTCACTTCTCCCTCATGGAGGGCGATCGGTTTAGCTCCAGAGCCAACAAAGCCGGTGACGCCGGGAGTATTGCGGACCACATACCAGGAGTCATCGGTCATATTCATTCTCACCAGAACGTAGCCGGGGAATATTTTTTTCTTCACCAACCGTTTTTTTCCGTTTTTGAATTCCATTTCATTTTCCACCGGCACCAAAACCTCAAAGATTTTGTCGCCCATGTTCATGGATTCAACCCGCTTTTCAAGGTTGGCTTTTACCTTGTTTTCATAACCAGCGTATGTATGAATGACATACCAGCTCTGGTCGTTCACATTTTCCATAATTCAAGGGACCCGGTGTTGCACTGGGCCCCTCACCCCCTTGACGTCCGGATTACAACCGCAGCAGCGGTTTTTGTTCAGGCTTAGGCCACGGCTTTGAATAATTGTTCTAATGCATAGCTGAGAACTGAGTCGACCAGCCAGATCATGATTGAAACAAAGGCTACCGACACCAGCACCACGCCCGTGTAAATCACGGTTTCCTGCCGGGTCGGCCAATGTACTTTTTTCAGTTCCGCCCAAGCTCCGCGCAGGAAGGTGGCAGCCCTGGTTCTGGCTTCTACCGCTTTGGCAGCCTCAACTCGCTTGACATTCGTCATGCTGTCACTTCCTCGGTTTACTTCGTTTCTTTGTGCACGGTATGACTCCGGCAATACTTACAGAATTTTTTTATTTCAATCCTGTCCGGATCATTTTTCTTGTTTTTATTGCTCTGATAATTGCGCTGCTTGCATTCCATGCAGGCAAGAGTGACCCCCACTCGCACAAGCGCACACCTCCCCCTGTAGACTGTACCTTGCTAGGGTATCATAGCGGCCGGACCATTGTCAACAATAGAGGAGGCTCTTTCGCCTCCTCTGGTGCAGCCTCTATCTTGGTCTTGATCCGGTTAATCGGTGATGATCCCGGTAACCACGCCGGCTCCGACAGTGCGGCCGCCTTCCCGGATCGCAAACCGCAATCCTTCTTCGATCGCGATCGGAATGATCAGTTCGATCGTCATCCGGATGTTGTC
>Ga0302252_1001344_pt1 | contig 14587 bp, 10 predicted proteins | sample AAG_RA_Leu_MG_FD_193511 | JGI IMG/M metagenome (GOLD analysis project Ga0302252, IMG submission 193511) | Enriched activated sludge microbial communities from anaerobic digester in WTTP, New Holstein, Wisconsin, United States - AAG_RA_Leu | ecosystem: Engineered > Bioreactor > Anaerobic >...
ACAATCTCTGCTATATATGCCTCACCAGCCGGGACAAGCGAAAGTGTGCTGATTTTTCCTTTTAATACACCAAATTCCATGTAAGGGAATCCTGACAGCTTAATGTTGACTTCCTGTCCAACTTTTACTCTTCCGAGACCAGAACCAGGTATGCTTGCCCTTACAATTATCCTGCTCATATCCTCAGGTATAACCGTGGCAAGTACCTCTCCTGATTTGATGACCTGATTCTCATTCCAGAAAGATGTGAAAGTAATTTTACCTCTGACCGGACTTTCAATAAGATACTTTTCCTTCCACTGCTCTATTGTTAGATTCAACATCAGGAAGGCATCATCCAGATCGAGGTTATACTGATGAAGTTCCTTATTGAGCTGCATATGCAGATCGAGACGTGTCTCCCGGAGTCTTAAAGTCGATGTCTCGTTATTCTTTGTTGACGCCTTAAGTGAACTGTGTGAAGACTTTTTTTGTATCAATGCCTGTTTCGATCTTTCAAACTCACTAAGAGTAACTGAATGCAAATTGCCGATGTAAAGCAATGAGTCCCGTTCAAAACTCTTTGTTGTAAGAATGAGATCTTCCTCGGATAACCTCATTTGAATTAAGAGTTCATCTGTGTATTCTTCCTGTTTTTTAATCTGCTCTTCTAGAAGTCTTAGTTTTGTCGGAATATATGCACGGATCAGATATTCCTTGTACTGCTGGAAAAGTGTAATAAATCGGGAACAGCTACCCTGAATCTCTCCAAGTTCAAGGCTTACCGGTGGAGTATATCTGTTTATTTCTTTTCGCCAATCCGGATTATTCCTGAGAGTATCTAAAAAGGCTGCCAGTATCATTATATCTTCAAAACGTGCTGTATTTTCTATTAAAGCAACAGGTTGCTTTTTTTCGACATCCTCCTCGTTATTTACAATCAGACTTTCAATCTTTCCTCCCGATTTTGCTATAAGTGATGCCGGGGAATTATAGGTTGTCAGAGTAACAGGCGCCGAAACAACATTAGGATAATTTATGAACCAGCTCACTCCAAGTATTGCAATTACAATAGCAAAAAAGAGAAAGAGTCCCCATTTAAGGATACTTCCCGGGATTTCGGACATTACTTCCTGCAGTTCAGGACTTCTTATTTCGTGTTTGTTGATTTCAGGCATGATTGCTAGAATTCCATATGAAAGAGTTGCAGGCAGCATGGGGCAGGGGGCGGAGGGCTGGGGGCTAAAAATCTCATTGTTTGATTAATGCTCTACGGAAATTAGTAATTCTTTTACTCAGAGAAATAAGCTCCAGGTAAATCTGATCTTTTTCTTCAATGGGGATTATCTTCCGTTTTAAGAAAATATGAAGGATGTTAGCACATTCAAATACTGATCTTCGTGCAATATTCAGAAAGCTCGCAAATTCTTTGTCCGAGAAGGAACCTGAACCTTCAGCGATGTTATTTGAAATACTCATGGAGGCTGAACGAAGCTGTTCTGCAAATCTGAAGTATCTCTTGTCTTCAGCTTTATCTGAATAATCAAAAAGCCTGTCAGAAATTTCTATGGCATCCTTCCAGATGTCCATATTTTCAAACCTGAAATAATCCATAATTGAACAGTTTTAGTTATTTTGTATGGTCATTTTTTTGCTCCCTGCTCCCTGCTCCCTGCTCCCTGCTCCCTGCTCCCTGCCCTCAGCTCCCTAACTCGAGCTGATCCTTCACCAGATTGTAATATGCCTTCTTCTTTTCCACAAGCTCTTTATGTGTTCCTTTTTCAGCTATTTCTCCTTTTGCTAGGACTACTATCTGATCAGCATTCTTTACTGTACTTAACCGGTGAGCAACAATCACCACTGTTTTTCCTTTGAAGAAAGTGCCGAGGTTATCCATTATTGTTTTTTCATTTGTCGCATCCAGGGCGTTTGTGGCTTCATCGAAAAAAATAAAGTCAGGATCTTTGTAAACAGCTCTGGCAATAAGTAATCTTTGCTTCTGTCCTGTGCTTAGTCCCTGGCCGTCATTCCCGATCCTTGTATTGTAACCAAGCGGCAGGCTGTTTATGTATTCCTTAATATTTGCTGTTACTACAGCCCTATCAATCTTTTCTTTTTCTGGTGTATCATCAATAAGACCTATATTGCCCGCTATGGAATCTGCGAATATGTAGCCTTCCTGCATTACAACACCGCATCTCTTTCTCCATTCTGCCTGGCTGAACCTTCTAAGGGAAGTACCGTTGAGTGATATCTCTCCTTTTACAGGCTCATAGAATCCCAACATCAGTTTTAAAAGCGTTGTCTTGCCGCTGCCACTGATACCTACAATGGCCGTGATCTTTTTCGCAGGAATTGTAAGCGTAACATTATTAAGAACTTTTTCGGAATGAGGGCCTTCGTACTGGAAAACAAGGTTCTTTATTTCAATATCCTTATCAGCAGGGATCTCTCTTATCTTTTCTTCTTCAGGTTTTTCCTCATCTTCCTTATTATGGATCTCGCCTAATCGTTCGAGGCTTATCCTTGCATCCTGGGCTGCCTGGGTAAAACCTATGAACTGCTGGATAGGAGCATTGAGCTGTCCGATAATGTATTGTATTGCCATCATCATACCGAGAGTCATCTGTCCTTCGATTACGGCTTTGGCCGACAGGAAAGAAATAAAAATATCCTTGGTCTGGTTTATCAGAACGGCTCCAAGCTGCTGGTTCTGGTTAAGCATCATGCTTTTCAAGCTCACCTTGAAAAGTTTTATCTGTATCCGCTCCCATTCCCATCGTTTCTGCTTCTCACAGCTGTTGAGTTTTATCTCCTGCATCCCTGTTACAAGCTGTACTATATTGCTCTGGTTGGCCGCGCTCTGCTGGAAACGCTTATAGTCGAGTTCCCTTCTACGTTTTAGGAAAAGCACCACCCATCCGATGTACATCGCACTTCCAATCATAAAGATACCAAGGATACCCAGGTTATATGTTGCCATTATTATTGTGTACATAACAAGGGTAATAACAGCGAATATGATGCTTATCAGCGAATCGGTGAGAAATGTTCTTATCCGGTTATGATCTCCTATTCTTTGCATAATATCTCCCACTAGCTTCACATCAAAGAATGATATCGGGAGTTTCATAAGTTTTATCAGGAAATCGGAAATTAGTGATATGCTTACCCTGCTTGTGACGTGAAGGCTTATCCAGTTACGAAGGAGCCCGTTGGCAGTCTGACTGAGTGTCAGAATAAGCTGGGCAACCAGCACCATGACCACAAATGAAATATTACTGTTTCCGATACCAGTATCGACGAGTGACTGGGTGAGAAAAGGGAAGATCAGGCTTATTATGCTGGCAGTGAGCATTCCCAGCATAAGCTGGAAGATATATTTTGTATACGGTCTTAAATAGTTCAGAAGGTATATAAAACTCAGCTTACTTTTTTCTTCATCCTCCTGTTTATAGAATTCAGGTGTTGGTTCAAGCAATAAAGCAGTTCCCTCATCAATACCTTCGCTCTTAGTGCTGTACCAGCATTTACAAAACTCCCGTTCGGTGTACTTAAGAAGACCGGCGGCAGGATCTGCAACATATACTACATATTCTGAGTTTTGCTGGTCTTTTTGCTCAGGGTTCAGGGCGCAGTGCTCAGAGTTTATTCGTTTATCCTCTGCGATCTGAGCTCTGTGCTCTGAGCTTCTTGCCCTTTGCTCCCCGCCAGATGCTCCCTGCCCTCCGCTCCCTGCCCCCTGCCCTTTGCCCCATGCTCGGCGCTTCTTTATTTTATATACGACCACAAAATGCCTTTGGTTCCAATGCACTATACAAGGAAGGGGAACCTCGTCGCGGAGCTGTTCCCAGGTAAGTCGGTAACCGCGTGTACGGAAGCCTATGCTTTCAGCGGCATCACTGACCCCGAGCATGGAGACACCCGATTTTGTTATGAATGTTTTGGAACGGAGAGATTGTAACGTATATGATTTCCCATAATATTTTGCAATCATGCGGAGACATGACGGGCCGCAATCCATTGAATCAAGTTGCTTGAAAAGAGGAAATTCAGGCATAATTGTTACTTTTTCAATCTTACCAGAATCAGAATCGGATTGTCTGTCTCTTTAAGGCTGTTTGCCAGCCTTTCAAGCTCCTTTTTCTTTTCGGGATATTTGGGTTTTGAATTCTTAAAAGCATCAGAGGCTACATGATTTTTAAGTCGTATTGCATCAATCCATGCAACTAACGTATTATCATCCTTTGTGGTCTTTGGCCAGATATTAGGTCCGCCATCTAGATCATTAATAAGACCATTTTCTTCACTTAATAATGTTTTATACTTGTCGATTTTTGATCCAATAAAATAATTTGAATAATTCATCCCACCAATTTTGAAATCAATATTGAATTCATAAAAAATGTAATCAGATACTTCAAACAAGTTATTGGGATTAATATAATTTTTAAATAGATATTCCGAATTATAAATAGAACGCGCGTGAGTAGTCAATAATCTATTACCCGCCTCAATTACAATATGTGGTTTAAAATTCAGCTCATGATACTCATAGATAGTATCTGAGTATACTTCTTTTTTGAAAACGCGATCGTTATAACAATAAAAGAGGTTTTCATGATTAAAAATTGCTGTACTGGATTGTGTTAATGTCCAATAGAAGCTATTACGGTATGATTTAATTACTAATCCATTATTATCAATAAGCCTATAACTACTGTCAATATTTGCAAATGAATTAATATTATAACATAGTATACCTTCTCTTGATATTTTGAAACTAGTAGTTGGTCCGGGGCATTGAAAAGTCCTTTTAAATTCACCATCCTTGGAATAAACAAAAAACTTCTTTTGCCAGGCTGACACCAGGAAAATGTCCTGATTCCTCTTGTCAATATCAAAGTCATGGATATGTGTTATTTCATTGGGTCCTCTTCCTTCAGTTCCTATTTTTCTTTTAAATGATCCATTATCTGAAAACATATAAATTGTGTTAAATGACTGTATAAGAAAAAACTCGTTCCCAAATTTAATATCCATTATATTAGAAATAAGACTTTGTCTTTTACTTTCTAATGGGACATATGTAACATTATAACAATTTAAATCAGAAAGCGTTACTTCTTTATTTTCAGGTAAGTTTATTAAATCAAAACATAAAATATTAGCATTTTCTTTTTTACTTTGACAACCATTTAAAGCAAAAAATATGATTAGAATTATAAAAGACAGTCTGGTATGCTTCATTATAAACTGAGCTTTCAAAGCAAAAATATTTTATGTAACTACTTTATAAGGGAGTCAAGAGACTCCCTTATAAAGACCAATTTGGACTACCCTCCTACACATATTGAGGATGTCCAACCGGGGCATGCCCCATCACAATACCAACGTATCCAATCGTCAGTGCAAGCTGGAATCGGGCTACTACAATAAGGACCGGATCCACCCTGACATACGAGCCAGCCTCCATCATAACCACCTTTCAAGGTTATCAATTCTTCATTATTCATTAGTTTCTCAGATTTGATCTGCAATTTATTAAGCTTTTTCATGATATTCCATTTTTAAATGTAAGAAACAGTTTACGATATTCCTGATTTATCTTTTCACAGGCTGCAACCGGAGTCGCAGAAAATTTTTACTTTCGCATAGGCAAAACCCTTTCTGTTAAGGAAAGGTCCGGGCAGGAAGTGGCACAGAGCAAAGAGCTCAGGGCTCAGGACGAGACAGGGCTCAGAGGGCTTTGAAATCTGTTCAGGGCTTTTGGGTTTTGCTCTGTGTTCTGTGCTCTGTGCTCTGTGCTCTGCGCTCTGCGCTTTTTTATCTTATATACTACCACAAAGTGTCTCTGATTCCAATGTACAGTACATGGCAGCGACACTTCATCTCGGAGCTGTTCCCAGGTTAGTCGGTAACTGCGTGTACGGAAGCCTATGCTTTCAGCGGCATCACTGATGCCGAGCATGGAGACACCCGATTTTGTAATGAATGTTTTGGAACGGAGAGATTGTAACGTATATGATTTCCCATAATATTTTGAAATCATGCGGAGACATGACGGACCGCAATCCATTGAATCGAGCTGCTTAAAGAGTGGAAATTCAGGCATACCTGTTACTATTTCAAACTTACCAGTACCAGAACAGGATTATCTGTTTCTTTCAAACTGTTTACAAGCCTTTCAAGCTCTTTTTTCTTTTCGGGGTATTTGGGGACAGTGTTTTTGAACTCATCACCTGAAATATAAACTTTAAGATCAAATGGATTTATTAATGTGGTTATATATTCTTTCCCATCTTCAACATAGTAATTAAGATTGGGTAAAGGCATACCCCCATCCAGATCATTTATTATGCAAGCTTTAGACTTTACCATACTCCCTGGTCTTTCCTCGTATTTGAGTGCTAAGAATGTTTTTTTTGTTTTCTTATCAATCAGAGAAATTGCTGATCTTTCAAGATAAGCATATAGAAGTACTATGAAGTGTTCTGTTTCAAACATCATCAAAGGTCGAAATAATTTAAATAGCTGGGATTGAAACTGGGATTGTGAATTAGTCTCAATCATTGCTCTGGGCCATCGGTGATCTCCCTTTGCAAACAAATAGGCTGCGTTTATACTTAAATCAGATGAAATAGAATAAATGGTATCATTGAAATAGTTATAATAGAATAATTTGTTTTCAAATCTATAAATACTTCCCTTCGTTACAATATTTGTATGAAATGGAGGAACTGAATTTTCCTTCTTAGCAACCAGATTCCCCAAAGTGTCAAGAAATACCCAACAGTATTTTGAGTCTCCTGTTGATAAGTAATCTGGGATAAACAGCAATGAGTTGTAAATCTCAATATCACCGCCCATACCATAACCTCCTATATATTCTTTAAAGAAAATATCCCTAAGAAAAATTCCGCTCTGAGAGTATACTTTAACTTTGCCATGATCCAAAACATAAACATTTCCTGTTCTTTCATCAACGGCAAACTCCATCCCATACCAAAATTCGCCTGGTCCTCTTCCCCTACTACCTATTTTTTTAATCAGATTGCCTTCCCGATCAAATTCTAAAATGCCAATGCCCTTTGCTGCAATATAACAAGAAGTAGGAGTTATAACATGATTGAAATAGGTAAAAGGAATGTTATTATCCAGTGGAATGTAAGTTATATCATCAGCTATCTCTGATAATATTATTTTGTTTTCAACAAAGTTTCTAGGATCAATTTCATAAAGAATACTATCCTGTGAATTACATGAAAAGGTGATTAAAATCAGACTAAAAAAATAAACTATTTTCATCAAATTTATTTTTAATTTAAAAGAGACTGGCAATATAATCAGACCAGTCTCTTTTTTGACTGTTCAGGATCCGACATAGATCGTACTTATTTACAACAAATTTTGAAGAAATTTACTAATCAGCTCAGCTCGAGCACCATCCAGTTGCCCAGTACTGCGGGTATGGGAAAGCATAAGAGCAATCTAAAGGGCATAATCCTTCTTCTGAAAGTAAATATCCCAACCATTGGCCAGTGTTAAGGTCGGTACACAGACAAGTGCAAGGATCACCATATCCACCTCTTAAAGTTACCAGTTCTTTATTTTTCATTATGTTTTCAGAATTGATTTCTAATTTATCAAGTTTTTTCATTTTACATAAAATTATTGTTGATGAATTTCATTCATTTTCCTGATCTATCCTTTCACAGGCCGAAACCAAAGTCACGGAAAATTATTATCTTCGCATGAATACACCTCCTTTCTGTTGTGGAAAGGTCCGGGCAGGAAGTGGCACAGAGCTCAGGGCTCAGAGCACAGGAAATAACTTCCTGCCCTTCTCTTTAAAATTTACGAAAATTTACTGTATACATATTAAGAAATTGATTTATTGTTTATTAATTAACAATAAATCATTTAATTACTACTTCTTCCTTTTCTTTGAAAATTTCCCTGAAATACCTGATATCATCAACTTCATATTGCGTAGGAAGTTTGTAACCATTAATAAAGAATGTCGGAGTGCCCATAACATTGCACTCTTTAAAAAGACGTCCGTTCTCTTCACTGACTCTATCGTAAATATCACTTACTTCAGGTATACAAAGGCCTTCAGTAATCTTAGTTCTGGAATAAGGATCTGAGCTAAACCATTGCTCCAATAGTTTAAGTGATTCTGCTTCTTTACCTTGTCTGTTATAGTTAAAAAGGGTTGTGAGCATTTTGTTATCAGAAGTCATCAGTACCAGATTTATTAAAAAATCTTCTTTTTCTTTAAGTATATTCCTTATCTTTTCAAAAGCCCTTGCACAGTGTGAACAATGAAGGCTGAGGAAAGCTGTTATTTCAATTGAAGCATCCCTGTTCCCGAAAATCAGACTGCCTTCCGATAAAGGAGTGTCATAGTGAGTCTGATTCATTAACAGCATTTTCAAAATCTCAGGATTCTTTTTAAATCCAAGATATTTATAGTAATGCATTTCATTCGATATTTTTTCCCTCCGGAATAGTATATACAAAGTGTAAATGACTGTAACTAGCAGGAAGCTAAGTGCCAGAGTGGTAAATGAAATTAAAGAAAACCTCAGTTTTGAAAATTGCGGCAATAACAAAAAGAATTCAAGTATCAGTATCAATTGAATTCCAAGACACATAGGACACCACTTTTTAAGAACAAATCCCTGGTAATAAATCGAGAATATGGGATAAGGTACTGAAAGGGCGGCAAGTATTGCCATCAAAGAAAGTCCTTCTCCCGAGGGAGACTGCAGAAGAAAAAGAAAACTGCCTATAAAGTATACGAATCCGACATCGGCCCAACCGAACCACCCGAATACTTTTGATGCTTTATCATTAAGAACCGTATTGCAGTTGGTTGCTTTGCTGAGATGACAAAGCTTGTCGGTAACAGATAGATGGACTTCAAATTCGTGCAGGATCAGAAGGACAGAAAGTGAAATGCCGGCAATCTTTGTAAAAACCAGGGGCAAGATGTCCTTAATATAAACACCCTCGCCCAGAATAAAATTATTGTAAAACGAAGAAGTTGTAAATATCAAAATGGCAAATAAAGTCAGAGGCAAAATTGATTTATTTATCAGTTCGTTCTTTATTTTGATCCTATAATCCTTTTCGCCTGACCGTTCATCCGGGTTAAGCAAAATTACAGCGCCGGAACAGCTCTCAAGAAACTCATTCCTGCCGGCTTTTCTTTTTTCACTGTACGAAGTATAGTATTTAACCTGATCCTTCCCGGTATCCGATACAAATCCAATCATACCCCCACCCCTGCTGAAATGAACTATATAAGGTGGTTGAAGATCCTCCAGTTCATTTACTTCGTACCTGAGAGGATAGTTTTCAATTTTCCATTCATTGAGAGTATCGCAGATACTCTTAAAGGACGGGTAATCAGGATGTGATTTAAGCGCTTCCTTTACGGTACCTTTTACGACATGTAATTTATAATGCTTTACGGCACGTTGAATGATACCGACTGTATTATCTTCTTTCTGCCTTTTCATATTCTAAATCCGGTTTTTTGTTTTTTATTAGATTTTTATACAGCTTTATCATTTCTTTTGCCATATCTGAAGCCGAGTTTTTTATAAGCAGATTTCTGTAGGCGTTTGTAGCGATTGTTTCGGCCAGTTTATTGTCACCTGACAGAGAAAGTATAGCGCTGCAAAATTCATCGGAGTCAAAGAAAATATCTCCGTCATGGGTAATATGGCGGTTAATAAAAATACATTGTTTGCCCTCCGACATATCGCTGAAACCTTCTATACTGGTAAGTATAAGTGGTATTCCGCTTGCAATCATTTCTAATCTGGAGTAGGAGCATGGCTCATAAATTGAAGGGACCACACCTATGTCAGCTATCTGGTAAAACTCTTTAATTTTATCAGGTGATAAGAACCCGGTAAATGTAATTCTGCCATAAAATTGTTTGCATCTGGCTAATGTATCCTGAATATAGCCCTGACCGATAAGAACTAACCGCAGGTTATCCTTTATTTTACAGGCTTCTGTAAAAGCATCGACAAGAAAATTTATCCCTTTATCCGGATCAATTCTTCCACAAAAAAGAATGATCTTTTCATGAGAATAAAAGCCCAACTTGTGTTTTAGTCTTATTTTCTCCTGCCTTTCTGTTTTTGTGAATCTGCCAATATTGATCCCATTCCTTATCATACTAATTTTGGAAGGAGCAATATTGTATGTCTCAACGAGAAAATCTTTCATGAAAGGATTGATTGTTACAACATGATCAGAAAGTAGAAGCATTTCCTTCTCTGTATATATTGTGAATTCTGTATTGTTTGAAGGTTTGTCAATATTTAATCCGTTCATTTTTTGCTTGTTCCCATTAAACAATTGTTCCCACTGAAAAAAATGCACAACACTGATCACCGGATATTCGTATCTTTCTTTAAGGATTTTCAGAATCGGCAGGTCGTCTATATAGTTCAAATGAAAAATTATTCCTTCATTTTCTGAAATAATATCGGCCAGTAAATTGGCAACCGCCCTGGCATATTTTATTTCATTCCTGCTATCATGTAAAAGAGATAGTTTTGGTGTTGGAATATTGATTTCAAAGTATCTTTCAGCAAGAACCGCGATATTGAACTCCTTAAACCTTGAATTATGATATGTTACAACATATATTTTAATGTCGGGAAAGGATAATAAAGAGCCGGTCAGTTCCCTTATATAGGTTCCCATACCATATTGCATTCCCCTGGCATTTGATTTGAAAATAATTAATGTAATCATAATCAAAGCAATATTATAACCATAAAAATCGCATCCCGAGGTTTTTTTCGTTTATATAATCTTTAAAATACTCAATCCCAGGCCTGCCCATCCTTTCAATCCCAGATTATCTGAATTTAGATTATCGAGTTGCCATTCCCAGTAGTCTTCGATGTCGATAAGTGAAAACAAATCTGATTTTTCTCTCCGATATAACCTTGTTTCATTTGAATATGGATTGCAAATCAAATCCTGCCATGTATTTTTAATAAGTATTGCTATGATTGTGTCAGATTTACATGTATTACTATTTCCCTTAACTGATATTGAACTGTAAGACGATTTCAGATGATCGTCTTGTAAGGAGTTAACCAGGCTCTCAACCAATGACTGTAAATTAGGTTTTAAGGGGCTGTAAGAGTTTTTTAGAAGTTGTTCAACATATTCTGACATACAACTGATTATTCTGACTGCCGGTTCAGATGAGAAGCCAAATCTGTGTGTCTGGAGAAGAAACCAGATAAGTGAACAGATTGTATCCTCTGTTAATGAATTTAAATCAAAATCTGCTATCTCTTTTCTAACAATTACATTCTCAATGTAATCAGTAAAAAACTTAATGTATTGTATAATTCCCTTAACAACTGAACTTTCTTCATCGATGCAACGCTGCCCTAACCGGGAAGGATAGTAAAATCCATAACCTGCCAGATCATTACAGTTTTCTGAGGTTATTGCAAATGACATCATGTTCCCGGAAACGTAGTTATCTATTTCTGAAAGGGCTTCATCAGAATCGGCCTGAACAAAACCATTCCTGATAAGGTATTCAATTCCCCAGCCTATACCGGTAAGTCCGTTTTCAAAATTTACCGGAGTCGAAGTGTTTATTTCCTCATATATCTCATCGACGAGCTCACCGGCATAATCTTCATATATCTTATTCTTTGTGAATCGTGAATAAAGATAAAAGAAGATAGCAATACCCATTTTGCCATTCAGCAGCCCCGGATTGTCAATAAAGCCGGCATTCAGGAGAAGCACATTGGCAATGCGTTGTAACCTGTCCCCGATCATTTTGGTCAAAGATAAATCCACGTCAGTCCCGTTAATTTAAAGCTCTTTAAAACCACAGATCAGACATTCTTTCACATAAAGTTCAACAATTGTATTGAAATGATTGCAGGAAAAAGTCAGGAAAAAGTTGACAGAGGTGGACAGATATTGCCAGAAGTGGACACCTTCCCTTTCTTGAACGATTCTTTCAGGTCCTCCGGGATACTCTGCACTACGGGCTCCTCATCGGCGATTGGAACTATCCCTCTATGTATCTTCAGGGTGGGCTAACATCTAATACGATTTGCCGGCGGAGGGGATCCGTTCACAAACCCTGATCAGGCTTTTCGTAATGCCCGGTTCCGGCTCCCGGAAAGGGTAAGTGGTTAAACCGGACAGATGGCGTGAGCAGCAAGGAGTTGCGTCATGTGGTATGAAGTGGTGGATCGACGGACGACTATTGTACCAGCCATTTCCATACCGGGAGAATCGTGATCTCGATACCGTTCTCTCTTTTTACCTCTTCCTGATCCATTGTCAGGATCAGACCTTCTTTCAGATTATGAAGTGATGCAGCTTCTGTTAAACCCCGAACCTCTCTTTCGTTATTCTCATAATCAAGCTGATAGCAAACCTGGATGACCTGGATTACCTTATTCTTTAAACTGATAATAAAATCGCATTCATATTTCTCGCAGTGGTAGTGAACAGTTAAATCCCTCCTGCGAAGCTCAACATAGACAAGGTTCTCAAGTTTTCTTCCCAGATTTTCGATAGACTCAAATGATACCAGATTAAGGAATGCATTGTCAATGCAGTATACCTTCTTGTTATTTATTATCTGCTTCTTTAGAGAAGGACTGTATTTTTCTACCAGGAAAAGCAGATATGAATTTTCCATAAAGGAAATGTAATTTTTCACCGTATTGACACTTCCAAAACCAAGATTTATCCTGAGTTTATTATAAGAGAATGGTTTACCTGTGTTGCTGATAAGCAGTCTTGCAAGTTCCCTGAAACTTCTTTCATCACCAATCCGGTATCTTACAATAATATCCTTGATCAGTATGTCCTCATAAATCTGCCGAATAATCTCCTCCCTTTCATACCTGAGGAATTCCGGAATACCTCCTTTTTTGAAAAAAACATTGAATTCTTTCCTAAGAAGAGCCGTTCTTTCCGGTATATAAAAATCATTATCTGAAAATTCTGTCTTTCTGAAAATGAGGTATTCCCTGAATGAGAATGGATATAATACAATATCAAGATGTCTGCCGGTAAGCTTGGTGCCGAGTTCACTGTTAAGCAATGACGCATTTGAACCAGTTATAATTACTTTGATCCCTTCTCCGTGAAATCTTCTTATGGCTGCCTCCCACTTCTCAACATTCTGTATCTCATCAAAAAAAAACACATCAACCTTACCTGAAAGCTCAAGAAATGCTTCATGAACTGCACTGAAGTCGTCCGAGATGAATGATAAAAGTCTTTCATCCTCAAAGTTCAGATAAGTTTGTTTCGATGAATAGAGCTTTTCATTAATCTGTTGCAGAAGTGTGGACTTACCAGCACGTCGCATACCGGTAATTATCAGTATATGAGGCGTTGCGGCAAGGCTTCCTATTTCCTGAAGAATCGCCCGGGGAACAGTATCCTCATACTTTGTAAATTGCTGGTTCTGCGGGATTATTACTTTCTTAATCTGATCAGCTGTCATCATAATTACTGTCATTTCGGCTAAGATACATCTTTTTCATCATAAATGCACAATATCATTCTATTTTGTTCATTAATAATGCAAACTATTTCATATATAAGTCTCGCTCAGAAAGATAAAGCTCTTTTGGAAGGAGTGGGGTATGTAATATTTAAAATCATACGAATATTTTCGCAATATTTTGTTCGAATATTTTCGTAACGATTTTCCCAGCCTTTCCTGGTACATATGTCCAATCATATGAAGCCCTGTAGAGGACTTAAAAGGAAGGTTGTCTCCAATTCCCCCACTCCTACATTCTCCCACTGACTCCCCCACTCCCCCACTCCCCCATTCCCCCACTCTCCCATTCCCCCCTTCTAACGCCTTACCGTCCTGTCCCTTTGTACACGTACAAGGACACCAGGGGTACTAAAACAAACTCACAATAATACCCGGCGAGATACCTCCTGTAAGGCCTGTATTTGAACTCTAAGTTTTTTCAATTGAAATATTTTTTTTATATTGACAAATCTAAAAGGGATAAGTCAGAAAGTCAGAGGCCTGATATGAATGAAAGCCTCCCCTGAATATCATCAGAGCCATCCTGTTCACGGCTTGTTTCAGGACAGTGAACACTCAGAAGGTTTCCGGACCTGAAAGTCAATACAGGTTGTTCACCGGACAGCAGTTAAGAACCTGAATATTAATAACTAAAACATATAATATGAAGAATGGCCATAATTTTCTTTACCAGCCGAGAGATTACAGAACGATTGAATTGTGGAAGGATGTAAGCGAGGAGGAATGGTATAATCCCCTCTGGCAGAGAAAGAACTCCATAAGGGATGTGGAAAAGTTGAAGAAGGTGATCAGACTGAGTCCTTTTCAGGAAAGTGAAATAAACCGTACGCTTGTGGCTCTGAGGGCGCAGGGAAAGGAACCGATGCGTATTACACCATATTACGCCTCTCTGATGGAGCAAGATCCATTTCATCCGGCAATGCTTCCGGGGGAGAAGAACCAGAAAAGGCTTGATCCCATTTTCTGGCAGAGTGTTCCCACACCTGCCAATCTGCTTTTCCCCGACAC
>Ga0302252_1001351_pt1 | contig 14491 bp, 10 predicted proteins | sample AAG_RA_Leu_MG_FD_193511 | JGI IMG/M metagenome (GOLD analysis project Ga0302252, IMG submission 193511) | Enriched activated sludge microbial communities from anaerobic digester in WTTP, New Holstein, Wisconsin, United States - AAG_RA_Leu | ecosystem: Engineered > Bioreactor > Anaerobic >...
ATCGATAGTTTGAACTATTTCCCTGCGTTCGGTGTCCAGTATCTGGATGCGGTCGCCGGCTGCGGTTTTAGCAGCAAATACTATCCGGCGATTATCTGGAAACCAGCTAAGAGTGGAGCGCATATAATAGAATTCTTCCGCCTGGGAGGTTTTTTCCCCGCGCAAGATAAGCTTTGGCTTTGCCAAGCCCTGAGTTCCAGACATCCAAATGCTATAACGGGCACCAGCGTTTGAGTAATATACATACTTGTTCCCGTCCGGTGAAAAGCGGGGAGCGAAATTGAAATATGAACCGTCTTTTTTGTGGAAAGTTCGTTGTTCGAAACGCTCCATAGGAATGCCATGGCTATTGATCAGAGGGTAATAATCCCGTTTTAGTTGATAGTTCCATCTGGATTCCAGGTCTTTAAAATCCATGCCAAAGACCTTCTTGGTAGCATCATCGAGGTTGTTGGAACCCTTTATGGCAAAGAAGTATTCGCTTACTTTTTCACGGCTCCAGTTATCTGCTATGTAGCTGAGGAAACTTTCGCCAAGTCTGTAGGCCAGGTAGCCATCCACTTGTTGCAGTTTTGGCAAGTCGTCGTTTATCACCAAATCCAGGATAAACATGTTGTTATAGTCATCTTCGCCGCCAATGGACAAAAACTCGGGCAAGCCCTCCGAAAACCAGAAAGGGAATGAAGTGGGTCTCAGAGAATTGAAGGCATTGATCAAGCGGCTGTCCATGGCGTTCAGATAGGCATGCGTCAGTTCGTGCGCCAAAAGCTCTTCAAGGGCCGGGTAGCTGCCCTCAAAGGGAACCACGACCCGGTTTCGGAGGCTTTCAGTAAAGCCCCCAACCCCTTCCGACAAGAGGGGGTAGATGATGTTTGTACTTTGAAATTCGCTCTTCGTGGCATAAAAGATGATCGGAATGCGGCTGGTGAGCGGAATCTTAAACTCCGCCTTTATATAATAGTATATCTCTTCGGCCATCAGGGCCGCTGTTTTGCCAAATCTATCCTCACCCTTTGGAAAATAGATATCAAAATGCATGGTTTGCAAAACAGCAAAATCCTGGGGTTTGGCATTTACTTTGTTCTGCCCAAAGCTGTAGGCCAGAGCTTGGCTGCACAGCATAATCAGCAGGATGATGATGAGCGTATAGCGCTTCATTACACTCCCTAAAACAGGCTGAATTTTACATATTTCTTGGGGTTTGCCTTGATATCTTTCACCAAAGCGTCCAGATTTTCCACCGATCTCGTAAGATTATCATACAATTGTTTATCGGTCATCAATTTACCGGCCGTTCCCTGTCCGCTGTTCAAGGCTTGGGCTGTGCTTTGCAAAGAGGCGGAGAGAACCTGCAGGCTGTCCAGAGTGCTATTGATTCGAACCAGGGTTACCGGTGAAGCTTCCAGGGTGTTTTGCAGAGGGATTCTGCTCACCTGTACAAGTTCCTGCAACTCGGTAGTTAGCTGGGTTACCTTTTCCAGAGTGGCGTTTAGTCCGGTTTTCACTTCAGCGGCCATGCCTTCGGTCTTGTTTAGGGTGCTTCCTGCCTGAGTGATCAGGTTTTCAGAATTGACCAATAGGCCTTCGGGTCCCTTGATCCGCAGAATAAGCTCCTGTATTTCCTGCAGAGTAAGGCTGGCCTTGCCGATCAGTTCCATCACTCCTTCGGGAGCTTCACCTCGTTGTATTTGCCTGGGGTTCAGGGCAGTATTGCTGTTTCCGGGGATTATCTGGAGACTTTTACCACCCATCAGGCTGCTGTCGGAAATACTGAAGCGGCTGCCTGACACCAGCTTTATCCCGGAGGCTATCCTGATTGTGCAGATAATGGCGTCGCCAAGAGCCCTGATGTTTTTCACGCGGCCAACTTCCATACCCCGATACATCACTTTGTCGCCTGTTTCCAAACCCATCACGTCGGCAAAGGCAATCTGAATTTCACGCTGGTTTTTTAAGTTTAGGGTGCCGCTCAGCCACAGATAACCAAAAATCAGGATGATCATAATGCCCACCGTCCAGAGGCCGGTTTTGATCTGAATGCTGCGCAGATTCGGGTAAAACTTCTTCATGTTCAGGTCTTTAGCTGCTTCTTTTCAGCAGCGGGGAAGAGGACGTTATTCAAAATCAAACGATAGCCGGGTGAATTCTTATGAAGCTCCAGGATCGTTTCAGGATCGCCAACTTTATGCTGGTAATCTTCTGGATCGTGACCGCCGTAGAAAGTGAAAGTGCCTTTTCCCATATTGCCGTGAATGTATTTGACTTCATTCTGGCCTGGAACTTCTGCCAGGATGATCACGCTTTTCTTAACCTTGTCCTTGAAAAAGGAAGTGGTTTGCCCCAAAAAGCCGTCAATCACGTTCGTATGGCATTGGGTAAGCATCGTTGGTACGGGATCGTATTTGGCTGAAAAATCGAAAAGCTGGAAGTAATCGGCTTCAGCTCCTCTTAAGCGGGAATAGTCGCTGGCGTCGATATCTGAAAACTCATATTCATAGGGATTGGGACGCACTGAAAAATTCTCAAAGGCAAAGCTGCGGCTGAAATCGAGCTTTTTCTGGTATTGCGGGTCTATTCCATCACCATCGATCGCGCTGTCCACAATGTCCAGGTCTTTGGCGGCCAGAGCGATGTCATAAGTATCGGTAGCGGCACACATGGCAAACATGAATCCACCGTTTATTACGTAATTGCGTATCTTTTCGGCCACGGCATGCTTAAGCTGCCAAACCTTGGCAAAGCCATGCTTGGCGGCCATCGCTTCGTTTACCTTTATGTCGTTCTGGTACCAGGGCATGTGCCGGTAAGAGCCATAAAACTTGCCATACTGACCTGTGAAATCCTCGTGATGCAGATGCAGCCAGTCATAATCGTTCAGCTTGCCTTCCAGTACCTCGTCGTCCCACAGACGGTCGTATTCTATCTCAGCATACTCCAACGCCAATGTGACCGCATCATCCCAGGGGAGCGTATTGGGCGGAATATAGACGGCGATCTTGGGCTCCTTTTCCAGGGTGATGCTCTCCATATTCCCCGCTTGAATCTCAGACAGGATGGCAGCCACATTTCCTTGCCCTACTCTCTCAAAACGCACACCCCGAATGTTGCACAAAGCTACCAGCGCATCCGAATCGGGAAACAGGAATGCCCCACCCCGGTAATTCAAGAGCCATTTGCCGACCAATTGTTCCTTCAGTCCGGCAAAGGCGATGCCGTATGCCTTAAGGTGGTTGCTTTGCGTGTTGTCCATCGGGATAAGCAGTTCAGCATTAATGGGCAAAATGATCCCCAACAGCAAAAATGCCAATAGGCAGAATTGCAAGCTAAATCTCCCCACAACACACTTTTGCATCGTTATCAGCAAGTCTTTTTCCTCCCTGCTCAGCCGCAAAACGCCAACTGAGCCAATTTTGGGTCATTTTCCGTGGGCAGGCTTTTGCGTGTCAAGACAAATCTTGGAAAAGGGAAAAAATGGCGAAGTAGCGAAATAGTGAAATAGATTTCTCTCTTTTTCCTCTATTAAAAAGCGAGATTCCGCCGACATAGCTTGGAACAGCTTATCATGAAACGGAAAATGCTGAAGTTCAAGCCGTCTGTAGCCTGGAAGTCGCCACATAGAAAGAGGGAACGGCTTGAACTACAGATTTTCCTTTCTTTACGATTTAGGTCGATCTCCCGATCGCCCTTACATTCATAATCCCTCTGCTTTTGCTCTGTGTTAAGAGAAAATGACGAGAGATCGGCATGCTGAACAACAAGATGGAAAAGCGGAGAATCGGCATTCGCCGGTACAAAACAAAAACGCCGGATCAAATCCGGCGTTATGAGTTATATCTCAAGGCGTTTTATAGCCTATTCATGGTTTTTTACTCGCTGATAGCAGAAATGGCAGCAGCCAAACGGGCGATGGGCACACGATATGGAGAGCAGCTAACGTAGTTCATACCAACGGTATGGCAGAAGGCAACGCTGCTGGGTTCGCCACCATGTTCTCCGCAGATTCCTACCTTCAGATTGGGTCGGGTGCTGCGTCCACGTTCGGTTCCCATTCTCACAAGCTGGCCTACTCCTTCCTGATCCAGAATCTGGAAGGGATCGTTTTTCAGCAGGTTCTTACGCAGGTAGATGGGGAGGAAAACTCCGGCGTCATCGCGGGAATAGCCAAAGGTCATCTGGGTAAGATCATTGGTACCAAAGCTGAAGAATTCGGCTCTTTGGGCGATCTTATCGGCAACCAGAGCGGCACGGGGAATTTCGATCATGGTTCCCACCAGGTAGTCAACCTTGTCGTGTTTTTCGGCAAAGACCTGCTCTGCCACTTTGCGAATGATGTCTTCCTGCATTTCAAATTCGGCAGGGGTTCCGATCAGCGGGATCATGATTTCGGGCAGGACGGTGATGCCGCGGGATTTTACTGCCAAAGCGGCTTCGATGATGGCTCGGGCCTGCATTTCAGTGATTTCTGGATAGGTATTGCCGAGGCGGCAACCGCGATGTCCCAACATGGGATTGAATTCATGCAGCGAGGCTACGCGCTGTTTCACTTTTTCCAGGCTGAGGCCAAGTTCATCAGCGATTTCTTTTTGAGCTGCTTCTTCATGAGGCACGAACTCGTGCAAGGGCGGGTCTAAGAGACGAACCGTTACGGGGAATCCGTTCATGGCAGTAAAGATGCCCTCGAAATCCGCACGCTGGATGGGCAGCAGCTTATCCAAAGCTTTGCGGCGTCCGGTTTCGTCGTCAGCGAGGATCATTTCGCGCATGGCTTTGATGCGGTCACCTTCAAAGAACATGTGTTCGGTGCGGCAAAGTCCGATTCCCTGAGCGCCAAAGTTGCGGGCAACCGTGGCATCCTTGGGAGTGTCGGCATTGGTGCGCACTTTCATGCGGGTATATTTGTCGGCGAGTTCCATAATGGCCGCAAAGTCGCCGCTGAGTTCCGGATCCTGAGTCTCGATTTTGCCTTCCAAAATCTGGCCGGTTGAGCCATTTAGGGAAATCCAATCGCCTTCTTTATAGATAACGTTATTCACGGTCATGGTTCTGGCTTTGTAGTCTATCTGCAAGGCGCCTGCGCCGGAAACGCAGCATTTTCCCATTCCGCGGGCAACTACAGCGGCGTGAGAAGTCATTCCGCCGCGTGCAGTAAGGATACCTTTGGCTACGTTCATACCGCGCAGGTCTTCAGGAGAGGTCTCGATGCGAACCAGGATCACCTTTTTACCATCGGCAGCCCAGGCTTCGGCATCATCGGCAAAGAATACGATCTGTCCTGTAGCGGCACCTGGGGACGCAGGCAGGCCATTGGCGATAACTTTTGCGCCGGCCAGACCTTCCTTGGTGAACACAGGGTGCAGCAGTTCATCCAGTTTCCCGGGTTCAAGCCGCTTGAGGGCGGTCTTTTCGTCGATCATGCCGTCGCGCAGCATATCCATGGCGATTTTTACCATGGCAGCGCCGGTGCGTTTGCCGTTACGGGTTTGCAGCATCCAAAGCTTGCCGTCCTGGATGGTGAATTCGATGTCTTGCATATCCCGGGCATGATTCTCCAGTTTTTCCTGGATTGTGTAAAGCTCCTGGTAGGTTTCCGGCATGGCTTCTTCCAGAGAAGGGTATTTGGCTTTTCTTTCTTCTTCGCTTATCTTAGCAAGCTGAGCCCAACGCTGGGAACCAATTTTGGTAATTTGCTGGGGAGTGCGGATACCGGCCACAACGTCTTCGCCCTGGGCATTGATCAGGTATTCGCCGTTAAAAAGGTCTTCGCCGGTGGCGGCATCGCGGGTAAAGGCAACGCCGGTAGCGCTGGTAAGCCCCATATTGCCAAAAACCATGGCCTGAACGTTCACTGCGGTTCCCCATTCATCAGGGATGTTATTCAACTGACGGTAGAAAATTGCACGGTCGTTGCCCCAACTGTCAAATACTGCAAAAACTGCTCCCCAAAGCTGTTCCCATGGATCATCGGGAAAATCGTGGCCGGTATTGTCTTTCACGGCTTTCTTGAACAGCACTACCAGTTGCTTCAGGTCATCCGCGCTAAGGTCGAGATCGTTGGAAACGCCCTTTTCTTTTTTCATGTGGTGGATGATCACTTCAAAAGGATCTTCTTCTTCTTTGCTAACGGGCTTCAGGCCAAGAACCACGTCGCCATACATCTGCACGAAACGGCGATAGCTGTCCCAGGCAAAACGTTCGTTATTGGTTTTTTTGATAATGCCCTGCACCGCGGAATCGTTCATACCAAGGTTCAGGATGGTATCCATCATGCCGGGCATGGAAGCGCGGGCACCACTGCGAACTGAAACCAGCAGCGGGTTCTCATTGGAGCCGAACTGCATATTCATGATATCTTCCACATGCTTCACAGCGGCTTTCACTTCTTCTGCAAGCAGTTCGCGCAGTTTGGCCGCACCCAGGGTATTATACTCGGTGCAGGCCTCAGTGGTGATCGTAAATCCGGGGGGAACCGGAACGCCAATCAAATTCATCTCGGCAAGGTTGGCACCCTTTCCGCCGAGGAGGTTTTTCATCTCTGCTTTACCTTCGGCTTTTCCGTTACCGAAGAGGTAAACACGTTTAATTGCAGTCATTTATCCTCCATGATTGCTTTGAATAATTTGTTTTCTCATGCTTTTCCATTTTCTTTTGCAGGCTTATTTTGTCAATAGCTTTCTGCGGCTTGCACCATCCTTGCTGGGTGGGCGAATGACACCCGGCAACCTCCCGAAATCCTCCCTAATCCCATTCGGGAGGGATACGGGTGGCATCCGCGCAGCATACGGGAGGCAAGCAAGGATTAGCAGCAGGTGAATACTGGTGAAAAAACCAGCTCTTTCATCACAGATAAAGGCAGATTTAATTTATTTATAAGCAGAGATATAGGGGAGGTGCTGATTGGTAGTTTATGGTTAATCGTTAAGGGGGGATTGGTTTGAAGAAAGAAGAAATTCCGGGTATATCAGAGTTCCGATTATTTTGCCGTGTGAATCCGTGTGCACCTGCTCTCATGCCGGCTATCTTCAAAGCAGGTTCAGCTTGACAGAAGTGGCTTTGCTGTGGATTTTGGCCTTCGGGTTGTGACCATTTACACCAAACAATAACCCCCACAGAATGAGATAGATGCCGAACAGGATTAGAAAAGCATGAACACCACAGGCCTAAGCAGGGACAATATTGTCGCCCTGGTGGATTGCAACAATTTTTACGTATCCTGTGAGCGGGTGTTCAATCCGGCTCTGCTTGGCAAGCCAGTGGCTGTTTTATCCAATAACGACGGTTGCCTGGTATCCCGATCCCAGGAGATAAAAGACCTAAAGATCCCGATGGGAGCGCCAGGATTCAAATACGAAGCTTTGATCAAAAAGCACGGCGGCACCCTTCTTTCCAGCAACTATGCCCTTTATGGAGACATGAGCGCCAGGGTGATGGAAGTGCTGGCGATGTTTACCCCAGAGCTGGAAATATACAGTATCGACGAAGCCTTTATGTGGCTTAACGGATTTCGCACCAGGGATCTGGAGGAATTTGGCCGCAGGGTGAAAAGGACAGTTTTCAAATGGACCGGGATTCCGGTTTCAGTTGGGATTTCCACCACCAAAACCCTGGCCAAGATAGCCAATCATTTTGCCAAGCGGATTCCCGGCTTCAAGGGTTCGCTTTGTCTGTTGGATGATAGCAGAATCGAAAAAGCCCTGGCCCGAACCCCCGTTGCAGAGATCTGGGGAGTCGGCCGCCAATATGATAAGTTTCTTCGCCAGAACAAGATCGAGACGGCTTTGCAGCTTCGGGATGCTCCCGACAAATTTATCGATCACTATATGACCAGCGTTGGGCACAAAACCGTTTTGGAACTGCGCGGCTATGCCTGCATCGAGCTGGATGAGGTTCCCGCGGCCAAGAAAAGCATCGTGAATTCCCGCTCCTTTGGCAAACAGGTTTCCGAACTGGCCGAATTGAGAGAAGCGGTGTCGAACTACATTACCCGCGCCGCAGAAAAACTTCGTAAGCAAAAAAGCGTGGCCGGCTATCTGATGGTTTTCCTTTCCACAAACCGGTTCAAGGAAGGCCCACAATACAACAACTCTCTTTCCACCACGCTTTTCCCGCCCACCGCCTACACGCCGGAACTGATCCGAATCGCCCTGCAGCTCCTGGACGAGCTTTATCTGCCGGGATTTGAATATAAGAAAGCCGGAGTAATGTTTGCCGATATTGTGTCCGAAAACGATGTCCCGCTAAGCTTTATGGAAGTGAATTACCTGGACGACAAACGCAAACAACTGATGGACACGATAGACAAGCTGAACCGTAAGTTTGGCCAGGACACGCTGTTTTATGCCAGCAGCGGACTACAGAAAGACTGGCAGATGCGGCGCGCTAAGCTTTCTCCGGCCTATACAACCCGTTGGCCAGATTTGCCAAAGGTGAAATGATGTTTACCCTGAAAAACTCCGTTCAGGCTGAGCTAAAGATACTCCGCTCGCGCTTCATCGCATCCTTGTACTCAGCCCCCAATCCCGAAACGGCCAGACAGTATCTAAACGAGCACAACCAACGCTTTGCCGACGCCACGCACAATTGCTATGCCTATGTATGTGGTCTGAAACAGGAGATCACCTATTATTCAGATGCCGGCGAGCCTGGCGGAACAGCAGGAAAACCAATCCTGAATGCGCTTTTGCGCCATGACCTAACTAATGTGCTGGCCGTGGTAACCCGCTATTATGGAGGAGTCAAACTGGGTGTAAAAGGGCTGATCGAGGCTTATGGTGAAGCTGTGGAAAGCGCGGTGATGCAAGCAGAACTGGTTGAAGCCAAAGAACTTGTAAATATTATAATCAATTGCGACTATCCCATTTTGGAGATCATCAAACACCGGCTGACCGAACTGAAAGGCGAATGCGGCGAAGCTATCTATACAGAGCGGGTAAGCCTGAAAGCAGCAATCCCCCGCGAAGCCAAAGCAGACTTTCTGGAATTTCTGTATGGCTATCAAACCCAATCCCGTTTAGATTATCTGGTGGAAGAAAAAAGGAATGAAACATGAAACAAATTATTCTGATAATATTACTCTGTTTGAGCTTGGGAGTGGTAATGGCCTCTGATTACCGTATCCTGAAGGCAAAAAACGGCAAATCCCTCAGCCTGGAAGCCCTGGCCAAAGACCTGGCAAAGTATGATCTGATCTTTTTTGGCGAGTTTCACGATAATGCCACGCTCCACACATTGCAGCGGGAAATATTGCCGCTCTTGGACACAAAGCGTGAACTGGTGCTATCCTTCGAGATGTTTGAACGCGATGTGCAAAGCGAGCTGGATGCATACGTAGAAGGTTGGAGCAGCGAAGCGGACTTTCTGGCAAAAAGCCGTCCCTGGGGAAACTATGAAAGCGACTACAAGCCGCTGATCGAATATGCCAGGGTACATAAGCTAAGCGTGATCGCGGCCAATGTGCCACGCCGTCTGGCTGGTCAGTTGGTGCGTCAGGGTCTTGGTTTCCGTGATCAACTGGAAGAAGGCGAAAAGCAATGGCTCCCAGCTAAGCACACATACCCCGAAGGGGATTATAAGCGAGCTTTCTACGCTATGATGCAAGGCATGGACGCTCACGGCATGGAAGCCGATCTGGAGCTGTTGTATCAGGCACAGTGTTTGAAGGACGACGCTATGGCAGAGAGCATCGTGCAGATGATTGGCTTAAAGCCGGATTCTCGAATCATCCACTTTAACGGTGATTTTCACAGCCGTAATTTCCTGGGTACCGTAAGCCGAGTAAAAATGGCTATGCCTAAGCTGAAAATAGCTGTGATAACTCCCAATTACCGCGCTGATTGGCAAACTGCGAAGCTGAGCAAGGAAGACAAGAATTCAGGTACTCACCTGATATTCCTGCCTCCCAGCCTGGAAGGAGATAAACCATGATTCGCAATCCTATGCATGCCGGAACCTTTTACCCTCGCTTTGGCGACCAAATCCGCAAGCAGATCGGGCAATGGCTGCAGGATGCGGTTCCCCCCGTTCCCAGAGAACGCAACCTGGGTCTGATCCTGCCGCATGCAGGCTATCTATACTCGGGAAAATGCGCCACACTGGGCTTGAACAGCCTTTCCAACGAAGTGGTGGATACCTTTGTAATCCTGCATCCCAGCCATCAGGGCATCCATTTTGATTTCAGCCTTTCGCCCTACACGGAATACCTGAATCCTCTGGGCAGCCTGAAGTTGGATACCGAGCTTTACAACAAACTGGCACCTTTCGCTGATCAGGAAATATCCCTTTCTTACCACCAAAACGAGCATTCCATGGAGATTCAGCTACCTTTGATCTCGCATTTCTTTCCGCATGCCAGGATTTTGCCCATCATGATCGGCAACCAGATTCCCCAGGTAGCCAAACGCCTGGCGGAACAGCTTTACGACTTGATCTTCAAATCCACCTCCAGGATAGTATTGCTGTGTTCGACCGATCTGTCTCATTACCATAGCTCAAACAGGGCAGAAAGCATGGACAGCGTCCTGATCGAAGCTGTAAAAGCGCTGGATCCGGAAGCTCTCTGGCAAAGCATAAGCAACGATCGCTGCGAAGCCTGCGGAATCGGCGGAATCCTTACCCTGCTCTATTTTGCAGGGCATTTCACCAATGCTTCTCTGAGAGTGGTGCAATACACTCATTCTGGCAAGGTTTCGGGAAACAACTCCCAAGTAGTTGGTTATCTGGCTGCAAAGCTATTCGTTTAGGAGCATGTATGTACAGCCCGGAACAAAAGAAGATCCTGCTTAGCCTGGCCCGAAACTCCATCCTGTACCGCTTTGAGAATATCAAGTTTGAGCTTCCCACAGATGCAGCCTTCGCAGAAAAACGCGGCCTTTTTGTCAGCTTGCATATTGGTACTGAGCTTCGGGGTTGCATCGGATATATAAAGGGCTACAAGTCTATTACTCAAAGCATTGCGGAAATGGCTCAGGCAGCCGCTTTCCGCGATCCGCGCTTCAGTCCGCTTACCCGCAGCGAACTGGATCAGCTTTGCCTGGAAATCTCGGTTTTAGGCGATCTGATCCCTCTGGAAAAAGGCGATGAACCTGTGATCGGCAGAGATGGTCTGTATATCGAGCACCCTTACGGAAGTGGTTTGCTATTGCCCCAAGTGGCCGTGGAATGGGGCTGGAACGCTAATACCTTCTTGAGGGAGCTATGCCGCAAAGCAGGGCTGGCCCCATCGGCGTATCTGGATGCGCAAAGCAATTTGTATCGTTTTACTGCCGAGGTTTTTAGCGAAGCGGATACATTTTGATTGACAAAATGGCTGCCATCGGAGAATTGGCTCTCCATACAGTTTATCATGCGGGAATAGCTCAGTTGGTAGAGCGCAACCTTGCCAAGGTTGAGGTCGCGGGTTCGAGCCCCGTTTCCCGCTCCAGTTCTTTTCAGGCGACATAGCCAAGTGGTAAGGCAGAGGTCTGCAAAATCTCCATCCCCGGTTCAAATCCGGGTGTCGCCTCCATCATTTTGCGCCGGAGTGGTGGAACAGGTAGACACAAGGGACTTAAAATCCCTCGGGTGCAAGCCCGTGCCGGTTCAAGTCCGGCCTCTGGTACCATTTTTTCGCGGGAATAGCTCAGTTGGTAGAGCGCAACCTTGCCAAGGTTGAGGTCGCGGGTTCGAGCCCCGTTTCCCGCTCCAATCATTTATGAGTAAATATAAAGCAATCATCTTCGACCTCGACGGTACTCTGATAGATTCCATGCAACTATGGCGCAGAGTGGATACCGAATTCCTCAACAGCCGCGGCATAGAAGTGCCCAAAGACCTCTTTGATCACCTGCCCCATGGCAACAGCTTCATCCAAACTGCTACCTACTTCAAGACCCGCTTCTCATTGCCGGACAGCCCAGAATCGATCATGCAGGAATGGACGGACATGGTGGGACATCACTACGAAAGCGACATACCCCTGAAGCCTGGTGTGAAAAACCTCATTGAAGCTTTGGATAAAAAGGGTTTCATAATCGGCTTGGGAACCAGCAATTCCTTCGAATTAGCAAAGAAATCACTGAAACATAACGGCATCTGGCACTTTTTCCGGACTGCGGTTACCGGAGACGAACATCTGAAAGGCAAGCCTTTTCCGGATATCTATCTTTTAGCTGCCCAGCGCTTGCAATTGGAGCCCCGGGACTGCCTGGTTATCGAAGACACCCTCACCGGAGTTCAAGCCGGAAAAGCAGCGGGGATGACGGTTTTTGCAATCTACGACGCAGATAGCCTGGAGTATATCAAGCAGATAAAGCAGACAGCAGACAGGTTTTATGCCGATTATCACCAAATGGCGGAAGAGCTGCTGGCTGAGCTGGAGGGTTGAGCTTGAAAAGCAGAATAACTGGCAAGCTTTTTCCCTGCCGATCTATAATGAATGTAAACCAAACTGAAAACCACCCCCAAGGATAGAGATAGATGAAACCTGAATTATACGTTGTGATAGGAGCTTATGGCAGCGGGAAAAGCGAGTATTCCATTCATCTTGCCCGCCAACTGAACGAGCGCGGACAGGATGTGGTATTGGCAGACCTGGACGTGGTAAATCCCTATTTCCGGTCGCGGGATCTGCGAGAGGAATTTGCCCAATTTGGCATAGAAGTTATCGCTCCAGACGGTGAATTCAAGCACGCAGACCTGCCGATGATTTCACCCCGCATCAAAGGTGCGATCGAAAACCTAAGCAAAACAGTGATTCTGGACGTAGGCGGTGACCCGGCAGGTTGCAGGGCTTTGGGGCGTTTCGTAGAACCGATTACCCGGCGAGGCTATCAGATGCGCTTGGTGGTGAATACGCTGAGGCCTTTTACCACTACTCCCGAAGAGATCCTGATCATGAAGCAGAGCCTGGAATTCGCATCCAAGCTGCAGATCACTCAGTTTATCTGCAATACGAATCTGATGGAAGAGACCACGCCCCAATTGATGCAAAGTGGGATTCAAATCGTTCAGGAAGCGGCAGGGCTTTGCAATACTCCGTTTCACACCTATCTGGTGCTGAGTGATTACGAAGCATTGATCCCCGACGGCTTGGAAGGCAAAAACCGCGAAGTGATGATTTACACGCTGAAAAAACCCTGGGAAATCCTGATTGCCAAGGGTATCTGAAGCGTTTTTACCTTACCTGTTCAAGACCGCCAGCTTGCAGATGCTGGACTTTCCGCAGCTTTCCAGCCTGAGCAGGTAAACTCCCGCAGCCAGTTTCCGGCCATTTTCCCCAACCGGGTTCCAAATCAGGTTTTGTTCTCCTTTTTGCCTTAGCTGGTTGGATAGCGTGGCCACCAATTGCCCTTTCAGATTATACACATCCAGCCTGGTTTCAGCTGGCTCGGGCAATACAAAGCTTATTTTAACGCTTCCCGAGACGGGATTGGGGCTTGCGGATAGTTGGAAGGCAGGAACCGGAATGATCAAATCGGAGTTTTCCACTCCAATCTGGATCAGGATTTCCTCACTCCAGGCAGAACCCCGAAAAGCTCCATCGATGGCTTGAGCAGCAGCGTAGTAAGTTCCATTTGGCAATCTGTAGCCAGCAAAGCTGGTTCTGCCTGGTCCGCTGATTCTACGGTAACCGGTTTGCAAATCTGCTGCAGGATGCATGATCTCAGCCCCTCCAGGGCTGGTGCCAATTCTCAGATCATAGCTAAGGCAGTTGGCCGGGGTTTCGGCATCGCCGGCGTTCTGAATGATGAATCCCGCACTCTCGCTATAGCTAAGCTGAGGCGGTGTGGGCGGGGTATTTGCAATTGTCGAGTCGTTGCGGTAGAAATAGCTGTGATTGCTAATCGAGCCGCCATTGTAGATCAAATCCAGATCGCCGTCGTTATCCAGATCGACCCAATGGATACGGTTGTTGTATGAACCTTCGAACAGCCAGGCAGATTCGCTGAATACCCCTGTTCCATCGTTGTCGTAGAGCTTCGTCCAATCGCTGTAGTCGGAGTGTCCTGAGCTCAGGATAAGGTCGTTATCTCCGTCATTGTCATAATCCGCCACAGCGATGTCGCCACTTTCAGAGGGTGCAATTCCCGAATCCACAAGCGAATAGATGGGAAAGCCATCATTTTTGTAGATAGAAGTGAAGTCCAGCCCAGTGGGATATTCGTTGCCGCACACAGCCAAGTCCAGATCGCCGTCCATATCGTAATCAAACCATTTTATCCCGGCCCCACCCCCAGGATTTGTTTCGTAAATGCTGTGGTATCCACCACTTGGAACTCTTTGATAAGCAACGCTATAGGGTGATCCGGTGCCACCCCATACAGTGCCGCTGAGCGCGATGTCCAGCCAGCCGTTGCCATCCGCGTCCTGAACGTCCAGGTAAGCCAGAAAAAAACCGCCTATGTTGGTAATTGAGTAAGCCGGATCGTAAACCAGATTGCCAGAACCATCGTTGTAGTAGATGCAGGTATCGGCGTTTCCGCCGGAGTTTCCACCCATGCCGATCGTAAGCAGATCT
>Ga0302252_1001354_pt1 | contig 14424 bp, 14 predicted proteins | sample AAG_RA_Leu_MG_FD_193511 | JGI IMG/M metagenome (GOLD analysis project Ga0302252, IMG submission 193511) | Enriched activated sludge microbial communities from anaerobic digester in WTTP, New Holstein, Wisconsin, United States - AAG_RA_Leu | ecosystem: Engineered > Bioreactor > Anaerobic >...
GATAAAGCAGGCCATCAGGGATGCGGGGTTCACCCCGATCCTCAAGGAGGAGCTGGCAGGGGCGGGCAGGAAGAGCAGGTTCGACTTCCTCTTTAGCCTCGCGCTCTCGGTGCCGATACTGCTGATAAGCATGGTGTTCATGGGGATGATCCCATACCACCACCTGGTCCTATTCGCGCTAACTACCCCTGTACAGATAGTAGGAGGCAGGGGGTTTTACATAGGCGCCTACAAATCCCTCAAGCGTCTGATGCCCGACATGAATGTGCTGGTGGCTCTTGGGACCACCGCCGCTTACGCCTACAGCGTCTACAACACCTTCTTCGCGAGCGGAGACCTTTACTATGAGGCGGCAGCGCTGCTCATCACGTTCGTGCTCCTCGGCAGGTACCTGGAGGACGCCGCCAAATCGAGGGCATCCTCCGCGATCAGGAGGCTCATCGAACTGCAGCCAAGGTTTGCAGCCCTGCTCAGGGATGGCGAGGAGGTGAACGTTCCGATAGACGATATAGAGGTCGGCGACAGGCTTCGGGTAAGGCCGGGCGAGAAGATGCCGGTCGATGGCACAGTGGTTGCGGGTTCTACCTCGGTCGACGAGTCGATGGTCACGGGGGAGAGCATGCCGGTCGACAAGAAGGCCGGCGACCCCGTGATAGGCGGCACGATCAACCAGTCAGGGCTCATCGAGGTGGAGGCGGGCAGGGTAGGGAAGGACACGCTCCTGGCACAGATCGTTAGGTTCGTCGAGGAGGCCCAAGCCAGGAAGGCGCCGATACAGAGGTTTGCTGACAGGGTCGCATCGAGGTTCGTGCCGGCGGTGCTGTCAATCGCCCTTGTCACATTCCTAGCATGGACCCTGGTTGGGATGCCGTTCAGCTTTGCCATGATAATGGCAGTCTCGGTGCTGGTCATAGCCTGCCCCTGCGCACTGGGCCTCGCGACTCCCACTGCAATCATGGTCGGGCTGGGGAAGGGGGCAGAGATGGGCATACTGATCAAGGGAGGCGAGGTGCTTGAGAACGTAAGGCGGCTCACGACGGTGGTCTTCGATAAGACGGGGACGTTGACGGCCGGAAAGCCAAAGGTCGTCGAGGTGAGGGGGATAGGAGGCACGGCGGATTCAGAGGTGATCAGGATCGCCGCGTCGCTCGAGAAGGGCTCCGAGCACCCGCTGGCGAAGGCTGTCGTCGAGGGGGCAGGAACGGCGCCGCTCCACAGCGTCGAGGGGTTCGAGGCCTATCCGGGCGAGGGGGTCGCGGGGACGGTTGCCGGCAGCCTGGCAGCCCTCGGCAACAGGAGGATGATGGAGAGGTTCGGTGTGGCGCTTGGGGACGCGAATGAGGAGCTCTCCAGGATGGAAGCGGAGGGCAAGACGTCGTCGGTGCTGGCGGTCGGAGGCAGGGTGGTTGGGATCATCGGAATCACGGATGTGCCGAAGGCGGATGCCGCGAAGGCGGTTGCGGACCTGAAGGCGCAGGGGCTCAGGACGGTGATGCTGACGGGGGATAACGAGAGGGTGGCAAAGGCGGTCGCAGGGGAGATAGGCATCGACAGCTATGTGGCAGGCGTCCCCCCCAACGAGAAGGCGGGCGCTATAGCGAAGCTCCAGGAGCAGGGCGAGGTGGTCGCGATGGTCGGCGACGGCATAAACGATGCGCCGGCGCTCACCCAGGCGGACGTAGGAATAGCGATAGGGAGCGGGACGGAGATAGCCAAGGAGGCGGGCGGGATCGTCCTGACGAGGGGAGATCTGAGCGGCGTCTCGTCTGCAATAAGGTTGAGCAAGAAGACGGTGAGCAAGATCCGGCAGAACATGTTCTGGGCGATGGTTTACAACTCGGCGGGGATTCCGATAGCGGCGGGCATACTTTACCCCGCGCTGGTGCTGAGGCCGGAGATAGCATCGCTCGCGATGGCGATGAGCTCTGTGTCGGTGGTGACCAATTCCCTGCTCCTGAAGAGGTCCGATTTTGGTCGTATAAACTACAAAAGAGGCCAATAGTTGATAGTCGTTTAAGGAAAAATGATGGAAAAAGGTGCAATTTGTGCGAATATTTTTATATATTTGTCAGTAACAGTATCGCAAGAGGCATACTCTATGAATAAATATGGAGTGGGAATACTAGCAGCAGTCATGATTGCGGCGCTCGTCATGCCGGCAGTGGCAGCAGGACAGGCAACGACGGACCAAGTTTATTTTGGTCCACGATACATGACCATAAGTGGCTATGTGCATGAATACTACAGCGGAGCGGCGATTCCAGACGCCACAGTAGTCATGGTATTCTATGGTAACTCGTATGAATATACGCCAGCCAGCATCGGATTAGACGGCATTCAGATCGTTAACACTACGACGGATGCAAACGGTTACTACTACTTTGGCTATGACGAATGGCAGGGATGGAACTGGGACATCTATGCATATCCGTTCTCGCCAGCGTTGGTCTTCTCTTACGCACTCGGCTTTGAACCAAGCGACCCGCAGATAATCTTCCTTGCAGAGAACTACTACTTCAACATCATAATGACTAACCTGACCTATATCGTGTAGACCAGGTAAGTAATGGTCAAAAATCTTTCTTTTTTCCTTTTTTTTGCAAGCTACTCCTTGATCTTCTCAAGCAGTATGGCGGGGCAGAGCTTCTTCACGCCCACTATCGCGCCCATCTTTGAGAGTATCTGCGCGAGTTCGCGCCCGTCCTTCGCCCAGACCTCGGCCATAAGCATGTGGTCGCCGGTCGACGTCGCCACGTACTTGGTCGCGCTCATGTCTGCGAGCCTCTGTGCCACGTCTAGCAATAGGCTGGGGTCGACATCGAGGCCCACTATCGCAACCGTGTTGTAGCCTACCTTCAGGTGGTCCAGCACGCATGAGAATTTCTTGATCACGCCCTTCTCTTTCATGGCGATAACGCGTTTTCTGATCGTAGACTCGTTCTGGTTAAGCGCCCTTGCGATCTCGGAGTAGGAGAGGCCGGCGTCCTTTGAGAGTTCGTTGATGATCTGGGAATCGAGCTCGTCTATCATACTTGTGACCGGTATATTGGGATCATATGAAATATTTAAGTTTTATCAGAAAAATGAATGAAAAGAAGAAGAAACAAATGCACATACAATAGATTACATCCCACAGAAGGCATAATTCGCTATTAAATGCGTAGGAAATCGGAATTTTGCTCCGCAGATAGCGAGTCAGGCCGAGGAGGGGGGTCAAATGCTTAAAAGGGGATTGGGACACAAGACACCTGAGGACCCATGACATTCAAGATCCGAGAGGTTTACCATTTCGAGAAGCCCGGAGAGGTGAACACAGACCTCGTGGCGGAGGCCGTGACCAGGCACATAGAGAGGAGCAGCATACGGGACGTCGTTGTCGCCAGCTCCTCCGGGGCCACGGCGCTCGAGTTCGCGAGGGTGCTGAAGGATCAGGCCCGCATAATCTGCGTCTCCGAGAGCGCATTCAGGAAGGAGATGGGATCGGAGTGGCCGTGCATGGACGAAAAGATAAAGGCCGAGCTTGAAGAGCTGGGCGTGATAGTGCTGGACAAGGCGCCGTATGTCCTCCATGGTGGCGTCTACGACGATTCGCAGCACCCGGCGCCGACGGCTGAGCAGGCGTTCAGGGACACGCTGTACGCCTTCGGGCAGGGGATGAAGGTCGCGGTCGAGGTCGTCCTCTCTGCGGTCAACTGCGGCGTGCTCGAGCCGTACAAGGACGTCATAGGGGTGGGCGGCAGCGGCAGGGGAGCGGACACGGCAGCGGTCGTCAGGTCGACCTTCCCGGGGATGGTCTTCTCGAAGGACAAGGAGAAGAGGCTTGAGATAAGAGAGATCTTGGCCATGCCGTTAGCAAAGAAGTGGTGGGACTGAGCGGCCCCGCAATCTCTGAAAAAGGCTCTTCTGTTCCTTTTTGCTAGTTGCGGTACTCCAGTCTCGTTTGGAAACGCAGGCTATTCTTTTGTGCAGCTCATGAATTTTAGTAAAAAAGTTTTTACTAAAATCGTCTCCACGTTTGAGTTTATTTCTGTCTCCCCATACAGTCTTAGCAGCGGTGTTAAGTATGGAAGAAAGGCCAGATGAATTCAAGAACCTTGAACAGGATGTTTTCAAGGCGCTGGAAAACCAGAAAAGACGCGACGTTCTCCGACTGATTGGAGAGAAGAAGGGAATAACCTTCACAGACCTGTTGAACGCCAGCAAGATCTCAGATAGCCCAACGCTGTCATATCATCTCAGGGAGCTGGCGCCGTTCATTGAGCAGAAAGAGGGAAGATATCAGCTTACATCCATGGGCAAAGATGCATACAGCCTGTTGTTGAAGACGGCCGCTTATGGCAAAGTTGTCCTGTTCCAGAAAAAACGTTTTGGGGCGACATTTGGAAACTTGTTGCTTTGGTTGATCGGCATCGCGGCGGGTTTCTACTTAGGTGTTGACATAACGTTGACGGGCATCATCATGCCATTTCTTGCTTTCATCGCAACAACGACTACTTACCAGCTTTTCGAGGTGGTGAAATAGCATGGACGCTAAACAGAAGGACATCTCGCTGGCCGGAGTGGGCGCGGTTTTTGGAATAGCATTCGGGTATGTCGTTGGCAGTTTCGTAGGCAACGTGGGATTATGGATTGCCTTGGGATCGGCATTCGGACTGTTGTTTGCACCTGTAATAAGGCGAAGAGATACAGTTTAAACGGCTTTTCGTCCAGTGTGTCGGTTTAGGTTTGCCCAGCTAGCCGTGCCTCTGCTTGAACCTCTGCCACCGGTAGTAGGCTGCCAGCGACGAGACTGCCCGCTCAGGTATCGGGTAAGACGGGATGCCGTGCTCGTCCAGCTTCTTCATAGCATCGTCGCACTGGGATCCGCCTACGAAGCTTGAGACGACGGTCTTGCCGCAGTGCCCGGCCTCGCAGGCGTCGACGACGGACTTCGCGATCGAGACGGGGTCTGTGATGGCAGTCTGGCAGTAGAGCACGATTACCGAGCCTATGCGGGGGTCCTTAAGGGATATCTCGACAGACTTGTAGTAGCTCTCCTCGTAGGCCTGCCCGGTCAGGTCGACGGGGTTCTTGAAGTTGCCGAACACTGGCATGAACTTCTTGAATTCGGACTGCAGGTCCTCAGGCAGGGGCCAGACGTTCACCCCGGATTCCTCGCACGCGTCCGTCGTCATGACGCCAACGCCGCCTCCGTTCGTCAGTATGAGGCAGTTCTCGCTGGGGGGCGGCGGCTGGGCAGTCATCAGCTTGACCCAGTCGAAGGCCTGGGCAAAATCGGTGGCGCGTAGGGCGCCGCCCTGCCTGAATGCGGCGTCGTATATGCGATCGGAGCCGGCGAGCGAGCCGGTGTGCGATGCGGCCGCCGAGGCGCCCTTCTCGGTCCTGCCGGATTTTAGCGCCACCACCGGTTTGGAGAGTGCGGTCCTCCGGATGGAGTCGATGAGGCGCCTCCCGTCGTTCGCGCCCTCGATATACATAAGGACGGCCTTGGTGTTCGGGTCGTCCCTGAAGTAATCCAGCATGTCGGACTCCTCGATGTCCGCCTTGTTCCCCATGCTCACCACCGCGGAGACGCCAATCCTGTACAGGTTCGTCCAGCCCATCATTGCGATGCCCAGCGCCCCGCTCTGGGTTATGAATGCGATGCTCCCCGGGAAGACCCTCGAGAGGCCGAAGGTGGCGTTCATTCTGGATGGCGAGTAGTATAGGCCGAAGATGTTGGGCCCCAGCATCCGGATGCCGTGCCGCCGCGCTATCGAAAGCAGCTTCGACTCGAGGGCAGCATTGCCCATCTCCCTGAAGCCGGAGCTTATGACCAGCGCCGTCTTTATGCCCTTCCTGCCGCACTCCTCCATGATGTCGGCCACGTAAACCGCCGGCACGGCGATCACCGCAAGATCGACATTCCCGGGCACGTCTGTAACCGAGGTGTATGACTTCATGCCCATGATATCGGCTCCCTCGGTGTTGACAGGGTAGAGCTTGCCCTCATATCCGCCCGCGAGTATGTTGCTGACCAGCTCGTACCCTATCTTCTTGGGGTTCCTTGATGCGCCGATCACTGCGATGCTCTGCGGATTGAACATCAGATCCAAGTCACCCAAGGGAATCACCTTATTGTGCTTCAGAAGTATTAGGGAAGGCTCACAGTTTATATTTCTATGCTACGACATTATCAGCTACCCGCAAGGTTCTTGATATAGGGCAAAGCATCGCCCCTCTGGGAGGACTGTCGATGGCGCAACTCTTCAAGGTTCCTGACGACACGCCGCTGGTCGGCTTGGTGGCGTTCGGACTGATCGACAGGGGGACCAACGTGATCCAGGTAAGGCCGTCATCGTCGTGCCCCCTGAGCTGCGTCTTCTGTTCCACGGATGCCGGACCTTGCAGCCGCAGGCGCAGGGCGGAGTATACGGTCGGGCTGGACCACATCATGGAATGGTTCAGGGCAATGGCTGCGATGAAGGGGAACGGCATTGAGGCGCACATAGACACAGTGGGCGACCCGTTCACTTACCCAAAGCTAGCGGACCTGGTGCAGGGGCTGGCGGATACAGAGGGCGTCAGCACCATTTCGCTCCAGACCCATGGCGTGCTCATGGATGAGGCGAACGTTTCCGAACTCGCCGATGCCGGCCTCGACCGGATCAACCTGTCCATAGACTCGACAGACCCGGAGCAGGCAAGGATTCTCTCAGGCACGCCCGGCTACGACCTCCTGAAGATCATAAGGGTCGCCAAATATGTCTGCTCGGAGACGAGCATGGACCTGCTGGTGGCGCCGGTCTGGGTCCACCCTCTGAACGACGGCGAGCTTGGGAAGCTCGTGCGCCTCGCAAAGGATATAGGCGCAGGCAGGAGGTGGCCGATGATGGGCATACAGAAGTGCGAGTTCCACCCGCATGGCAGGAGGATGAAGGGCATGAAACAGGTCTCATGGTACGAGTTCTACCGCAGGATGAAGGAGGTCGGTGATGCGGAAGGGGCGAGCCTCGTGCTCAAGCCCTCGGACTTTGGGATAAAGCCGGCGAATACCATTGCGGTCCCCTACAGGCAGGGGGAGAAGGTAAGGGTGAGGGTCATCGGACCAGGATGGCTGGGGGGCGAATCCCTCGCGGTCACGAGGGACGGGCAGAGGGCAGTCACGGTGGTCGGCGGGGAGCTTGATCAGGGCGCGGATGTAAGGGTCAGGCTGCTCAGGACGAAGGACAACATACTGATAGGCAGGCCGGCGTGAGGCGGTAGTTGATTATGGAATCGAAGACGGGTGCGACTGCGGGGCTGCTGATCGCGGTTTTTGTGTGGGGGGTCTCGTTCCCCGTATTGAAGGTCGCAGTCGGGGAGGTCGATTCGCTGCTCTTCATTAACATGAGGTTCCTGCTTGCTGCGCTGGTCGTCCTCGCATACCTGCTGGTGGCGCGGCGCCCTATACGCAGGCTTGTCTCTGGCAAGATACTTTGGATCTTGGGCATAACCAACGGCTTGGGGTTCGTCATGGAGATCTTCGGCCTCAACTTCACAACGGCGACGAAGGCATCCCTCCTTGTCAACGTCAACGTGGTCTTCATGGCGATATTCAGCGCCTTGCTGCTCGGCGAGAGGATCAGGCTCAGGGCGAAGGCGGGAATCGTCATCGGGCTTGTTGGAGTCTTCCTGATCACCACCGGCGGCGATATCTCGGCCATCTCTGGCGGAACCATGATGGGCGACATGATAATCTTCGCGGGGGGCGTGGTATGGGCGTATTCCATGATCTACAACAAGAAGGCCGCCACTCAGCTGCGGATGACGGCGATGGAAGTGACCGAATCGATGACGCTGACGTCGGCATTGACGGTCCTGCCTTTTCTTGCGTTCTCCAGCTTCAGCTTCTCGCCAACCCCGATTGCCCTTGCGTCCGTGGCATACACCGCGGTCTTCTGCACAATTGTGGCATTCTTCCTCTTCTACAGGTCGCTAAGGGTCCTCACCGTGGTGAACACAGGGGTCATAATGCTCCTTGAGATAGTTGTAGCAGTCATGGTCTCCTCTGCGTTTCTGGGGGAGGCGCTGCCGCCCATCGGGATAGCAGGCGGCGCCCTCATTGGGCTGGCGATATTCCTCGTTGCCTGAATGGGTGCGCCGGCGTCCAGCACCGGGGGATGGCGGGCTAGCGGCCCAGCCGACTCATCCCTCGACCATCACGGAGAACTTCATGTGCTTCAGGTGGAGGTCCGCCTTCAGCCCATCGATCAGCTTCTTCAGCCGGGCGGCGTCCCCCTTTATCACCATGACCTCGAGGCAGCTGTCATTGCTGAGGTGAGAGTGGAGGTAAGAGGTTATTATGTCGCCGAATTCGTGCTGCAGACCGAGGTGCCCGTCGTTCTTCTCTTCCTTGTCGTAGAGCACGGTTATGGTCGCAATGACACCCCCCTTCATCTCGCTGAGGTCCCTGTACTCGGAGATGTACTTCCTGACCGCCTGCCGGATCACCTCGGACCGGCTCGCAGACCACTCCTCGCCTAGCACGGCGTCCAGATCGGCCAGTAGTTCGTCGGGAATCGAGAGGCTTACTACGACCACGTTCATCGACTCTCCAATTTCACATTACACTAATCTCGGCATGCTGCAATATAACTGATTCATCTTCGGCCGACCAGCGCAGATATGATGAACATCCCGAGCAGGGCGAATACGATGACGCCGCTTGTGGCCACGTCGTATGCCGCCGAGAGGAAGAGGCCGGCGACGACCCCAGTTATGCCGAGGATTACCGTTGCTGCCATCGTCTTCTTGAATGACAGGTGCAGCTGGAGGGCGGAGAGCGCAGGTATCACGATCAGGGCGATGACCAGTATGATGCCGATTATCTTTATCGAGACGACGATAGTGACCGCGACCATGATGTTGAATGCCGTAGAGATGATCTCAACGGGTATGCCGGTGAGCCTTGACGACTCCTCGTCAAAGGAGATGCAGAGGAGCTCCTTGTAGAAGATCGAGAGGAATAGCAGGGCGGAGATGCTCAGGGCCGATACGATGATGAGGTCGGCGTAGCTGATTGTCAGGATGGACCCGAAGAGATAGCTGAACAGCTCAACACTGAAGCCGCCTGCCAAGCTGATTATTATCAGGCCGGTCGAGAAGCCCAGCGCCAGCATCACGGCAATGGCAGAGTCGGATTGGGCGAGGCCCTTCTTCCTCATGTAGGAGATGCCGAGCACCGCTATCGCGGAGATCAGCAGCGCCGGAAGGATGGGGTTGATGGAGAAGAAGACCCCGATGGCAATGCCGCCGAAGGCGGTGTGGGCAATCCCATCGACTATCATAGACTCCTTCCTCAGGATCAGGAAGAGGCCTATCCACGCGCATGCAAGGGTCGCAAGCACCCCGCCAATAAGGGCATACTGGAAGAACTGGTAGCCGAGCAGCTTCAGGAGGGCAGGCAAGAGATCAATCATTCTTGAATTCCCCCGCGCACTCATGCCTGTGGTAGACGAAGTGGAAGTGCTCCCCATAAGCCTCCCTGAGGACGCTGTTCGGATCGGTGTCGGGCCTTATCTCGGAGACGTTCACGCTCCTGTTTACGCATATGACCTTGGACATCCGGCAGAAGACCGCGGCAAGGTCGTGAGAGACCATCAGGATAGTTATGCCGCGCGCGGTGTTCAGGTCGCTCATCTTCTGGTAGAACCGCTCCTGCGTGGCAGCGTCTATGCCGGCGATCGGCTCGTCCAGAAATATGATCTCTGGATTCCTGACGAGCGCCTTGGCAACGAAGGCGCGCTGCTTCTGGCCGCCGGAGAGCTGGCCCACACGCTTCTCTCCGATATCGAGGATCCCCATGAAGTCCAAGGCATCATCCACTGCGTGCCAATCATCCCGCTTCAAGGGTCGGCCCAAGTTGCCCCTCTTGACCCTCCCAAGCGAGACGAGCTCGCGCACGGTAATAGGGAAGTTCGAGTCGAAGTTTATTGCATCCTGGGAGACATAGGCTATCCGCTCCCAGCTCGAGAACGAGGACGCTGCCTGGCCGAAGATGCGGATGCTGCCGCTCTGGGCAGGGATGATCCCCAGGATGGCCAAGAAGAGCGTGGTCTTGCCGCCGCCGTTTGGGCCCACAATGCCCACATAGTCCCGCCGCATTATCTTGAAAGAGGCGTCCTTTACGATCAGTGAGCCCGATCTGGCGATGTTCAGGTTCTCGACTTCCAGCACGCATTCGTTCGTCAAAACCATGCACCAGATCCAAATGCTGTTGCCTAAGGTACACCAAGACCCAGCTTGAGATTTAAAAGATTTGATTCCATCTGATCGAAGTAATCCATCCCGTCCACAGGCCCCAACATGAGATAGAGGTTTGAGATCGTAACGGTCTGGTTCATCCTAGACTCCAACTCGGCCTTCAGGGTATCGGCATAGCTGTCGGTGTACACGGGATCGAGGAATACAACGTATGTCTCGTGCTCAATCATCATGTCTACGATTCCTGCCAAGGCAGATGCGCTCGGCTGTTCGTCGGCAGAGATTCCGATGACTGAGACCTGCTCGAAGCCGTATCTGTCAGCGAGGTATCCAAATGCGCCATGGGTCACGAAGATGATGCTCTTCGTCTTTGATGAGAGGTTAAGGCTGTATGCCTGATCCATGCTGTCGAATTTGGCGCTCAGGGATGCCCAGCGCTGCGCATAGTATCCGCTGTGCGAGGGGTCGGCCTGCACGAAGGCGTCATATATCTTCTGTGCCTGCTGCTTTGCCAAGGGAGGACTGATCCAGGTGTGCGGGTCATACTCGCCATGATCGTGGGCGTCCTGAACCTCCGCGGAATCATGCTCATGGTCGCCCTCGGATCCGGGCAGCAGCGAGAGGTTTGCGGTCGTCTCGACTACTATTTTTCCCGTGATGTTTAGTGCAGTCAACACGTCCTCCTCAAACCATGGGTCGAGGCCCGCGCCGTTATAGATCAGGATGTCCGCGTCGCTGGCCGCGAGTATGTTATAGGTCGATGGTTGCCAAGAGTGGGCCTCGGTGTTGTAAGGGATGAGCGAAGTAACAGAGGCGTATTCGCCGCCGATTTCCGATGCAAAGTAAGCAAGAGGGTAGAATGCGGTCACTACCTTGAGGGAGCCCGTTTCTGCGCTGGGGGTCTGCGACATCGCGTAACCTGCACCGGCCATGACTATTGCTACGATTACGACGGCAACAACCAACACTCGCTCATGCCTCAAATGCATCGCCATGCGGTATTCGCCCGCAACCATTTATTAATTTTTTGCTTTTTTTTAATAAAAATGGTGCCATAAAGCAGGGCGTTTTATTAATCAAAGATACTGCTGAGCACGGTCACAACAGCGGGTGGCAGGCACTTCAACGGAGGAAAGGTTGAAAGCTTTTAAGCGCTCATCATCAATAAGTCCCTTTGTGCCGGTGCAAAAACTTATGCCAAGCAGATTGCATCATGAGGCGTTCATCTTCGACCTTGACGGGTGCATCTACCGCGGCAACAGCGTTATTGAGGGGGCGCCTGAGGTCGTCGAGGCACTGAGGGGGAAGGGGAGGAAGGTGCTCTTCCTGACAAACAATTCGACCAAGACCCCGAGGCAGTTTGTCGAAAAGCTAGCCTGCATGGGGATAGCGGCAAATGATGCGGATATAATGACCTCGTCGATAGCGACTGCGAAGTACTTGAGGGGCAGGATGAGAGGCAGGGGAAGGGGAAGGGTAAGGGGCAGCTGCTACGTCGTTGGCGAGGAGGGTCTGTGCGCAGCGCTGAGATCTGAGGGCTTCGAGCTCCTAGACGAGGGCAGGGCGGCGGAGGCAGCTTACATAGTGTGCGGCTTGGACATGAAGGTGACCTATGAGAAGCTTGCAGCGGCCTGCGTCGCCATCCAGAACGGCGCAAAGTTCATCGCCACCAACGCCGACCCGAACCTGCCGGTCGAAGGGGGATATCTGCCCGGTGCAGGCAGCATAGTCCGATTGATAGAGGAGGCCACCGGGGCCAGGCCGCTCATAATCGGTAAGCCGTCGCCCAGAATAGTGCGCATGGCGCTGGAGAGGCTGGGCACGACGGCAAGGGAGACTGCAATGGTGGGCGATACGCTCAACATGGACATCAAGGCAGGCAGGGCGGCCGGACTCCTCACGATTCTTGTCCTGACCGGCGCGGCAGACAGGAAAGCGGTCAGTTCGAGCAGGGTCAAGCCTGACATCGTCCTTGATAGCGTCGCAGGGCTGTCAATGCTGATCTGAACTGGCAGATCAGGACGTGACAAGAAAGGGCAGGACGGGATACCCTAATTTTTTAAATGAACGACTCAAAAAAAATAAAATAGGGTGCAGCAGAGTGTGTATTTTGGTGGCGGCAATTGTCGTTTGTTGAGGATCCTCTGACGGGAAAAGAGGTCGAGGTCATCGGGCGTTCTGATCTCAAGATGGGCACAGTCAAGAGGGGGAAGGTCAGGGATGTCTATGACGTTGGAAACGAGCTCCTGATATTCCACACGGACAGGGTCTCGGCCTTTGATGTGGTACTGCCCACGCTGATCCCCAACAAGGGCACGTCCCTCCTAAAGCTCTCGGCATACTGGATGCAGAAGAGCCGGAAGGTCTTCCCCAACCACCTCTTGGAGGTTGTCGACGACAGGACGATAAGGGTAACCAAGGCTAAGAGGGTAGACGTGGAGTGGGTTGTCCGCAAGTACCTATATGGCTCGCTCTGGAGGGCTTACAGCAAGGGCAGGCGGGAGATGTACGGCATCAGGTTCCCGGACGGCCTGCGCATGGCGGATGAGCTCCCATCCCCTGTAATAACGCCGACCACGAAGGCAGATGTCGGCCACGACGAGGAGATCTCGAAGGAGCAGGCGCTTGAGAGGGGGATCGTCGACAGGCAGACCTGGAACGAGCTGGAGGAGGGGACCCTGCGGCTCTTCCAATTCTACGAGACCGAGGCGAGGAAGCGGGGAATAATAATACCAGACTTCAAGATAGAGTTCGGGTTTGCCAACCGCGAACTGATCCAGATAGACGAGCCGCCGACGCACGACTCGGCCAGGATGTGGGCGACCAAGTATTACAGGAGCGGGGAGGCGCAGGAGATGCACTGCCTGGACAAGGAGTTCCTTAGGGAGTGCCTAAGGAGGATGGGGTTCGGCGGGGAGGGCAAGGCTCCGGAGCTGCCAAGGAAGGTCGTCAGGGAAGTCGTGAAGAGGTGCGTTGGTGCCAAGAGGGTCATTGCGGACGGCGCCAGCGTTGATGAGCTTGGGCTCGCAAGCGTGGATGAAATTTTTTAAATAAACGTATAAAAAAAGTTTAAAAGCTTTGCAGTAAATACCAATGTTCATAGTAAAGGGAGCGGGGGGTATCTTTTGCTCAAGGAGAAGTGCGGGGTATTTGGGGTTAGGTGCGCCGGCGGCAAGGGCGCATTCGTGCCGCTCTATTGGGGGCTCGTCGCCCAGAACCACAGGGGGCACGAATCTTACGGATTCCTTACGTATTCAGACGGCTTCAAGAGGTATGTCGACCTGGGACTCGTCCCGCGCATCGAGAAGGAGGAGCTGATCAGGTGGAATACCCTGCTACCGGGCAGCGTCGGCATATCGCATGTGAGGTACGGCACCTCGGGGCACCGCGACGTCTACTCGCACCTCAAGGATGCGCAGCCTATGGTTGTGGCCAACGGAAAGGAGAAGCTGGGCATCGCGTTCAACGGCAACTTGGTTAACATAGGCTGGCTGAGGGAGATCGTTTCTAAGACGCATATGAAGCTCAAGACGTGCTCAGACACGGAGCTGCTGGCAAGGTATCTGTCGGGCAACATGGGGAGCAGCACCGCGGAGGGCATCGTCAGGTGCATGAACGACATAGAGGGGGCGTACTCTGTCGTAGGGCTGAAGTCGGATGGGGAGCTCTTCGCGTTCAGGGATCCGCTAGGCATCAGGCCACTCTGCCTAGGGGCGAGCGGGGACGGGTCGGTAACCGCAGTCTCCTCGGAGACGGTCGGCCTGGACATCAACAGCCTGGACGTGATAGGCGACGTGGAGCCGGGCGAGGCGGTGATATTCTCGAAGGACAGCGTTGAGCGGCAGCGGCTCGTCAAGTGCAACAGGAGGGCATTCTGCGGCTTCGAGTTCTCGTACTTTGCTAGGCCGGATTCGATAATCAACGGGAGGACGGTCTACAGCGTCAGGGAGGAGTTCGGCAGGAACCTCGGGAGGAGGTACCAAGAGATCGTGAGAGATGCCGACGTGATAATATCGATCCCCGAGACCGCGGACGATGCGGCATACGGCCTCCACGAAGAGACGGGGCTGAGGTGGGAGAGGGGCCTCAGGAGGCACAGGTATGTTACGCAGCGCGCATTCATACTCGAGTCGGACGACAGGTCGTCAACGATAGACAGGAAGATCAACGTCGTTAACGGAAGCCTGCGAGGCAAGCGCG
>Ga0302252_1001358_pt1 | contig 14356 bp, 9 predicted proteins | sample AAG_RA_Leu_MG_FD_193511 | JGI IMG/M metagenome (GOLD analysis project Ga0302252, IMG submission 193511) | Enriched activated sludge microbial communities from anaerobic digester in WTTP, New Holstein, Wisconsin, United States - AAG_RA_Leu | ecosystem: Engineered > Bioreactor > Anaerobic >...
CGGGTCATTCTTCTTCATAAGACGTATCCTTTCTTTGCCCCTTTGCAGAGGGGTTCTCTGAGATTTGAATATCACTAAAGGATACGTCTTTTTTATTGCCGTACACAAGATTTGATTATAACTCCATCCAACAGCGTGGAGGCTCTAAATTTCCAAGGATCTCTCCTTATTGAACTGGGTAGGTACGAAGACGCCCTGAATCTCCTTGACAATTCACCGTTGAGTGCTAAAGAGAACTCAGAAACACATCGCCTCAGGGCTCTGACACACCTTTGTTTGGGAAACTTGGCGGAGGCAAGAGCTCACATAGGATCAGCTTTTAAAGAAAATCCAGACTGGTATTCTATCAGGTTCACCAGAGGTTTGGTAGATTACTGGACTGCCTATCCCCCATTAACACTGCGCCTCCTGAATCCTCTCATTCCCGCACCTGCCTTATTTGATCTGGTCAAACGGGATCAAGACAGCCTCAATTGTCTGGACAGTGCGGAAAGAAGTTTCTATGAACTTGAGTCAAGCCAGCAGATATCCGACGATGAGAAGTGGCGGATTTCGATGTGGCGACTGGCCGCTCTTTCAATGTATCCCGACAGATTTGATGAGGCAGAGAAAAGCTGTCTCGTATTGTTACAGAAAAGGCCTACCGATTCACTGCTTATAAGGTGGGCATTGTCGAGAAACTTTTCCGTGGACCGAAATACCTTGAAAGAGCGCATAATTGAAGAAATAGATACAACTTCTGAACCCGAGAAAGACCTAGACCTTGTCACGGTATTAATAGGTCTTTTGTTGGAAGATGGAGACTACCACAAAGCATTCGGAATACTCGATAAGTACAGAAAATTTTTTGAGCTTGCCGGACACCTGGATATCTGGCTTTATTGGCGTGGCCAAACCCTAATTGCCTCCGGTAAAAAACTGGGCATAGCAAAGAAAACTGTCTCCCAAATATCCGATGGACAAATCCGGACACAGTTGCTGGCCAAGCTCCTTGAAATCGAATGCCGACAGAAAAACGACTGGACCCCGTTGTTTGCTCACTATGAGTCGGCGTATAGAAAAAATGGCAATGTGCTTAATTTATTGGAGGCTTGTCGGCTCAAGGCATTCATGAAGGACTATCGTTATGTGTTGATTAAAGAGGAACAACTCATTGATGCATTAGGGACACCAGCAGTTGTCTATCTTATTGCGGATAGCGCTTGGCAAGCCAAGGAATATAAGACATGTTTGAAGGTAATCGAGCGATGCCGTACCCTCTTCCCAAAAGGAGTCCTACCACATGATTTGCGAAGACTCAGCGTTATATGCGAGAGAGAACTTGGCTTCTTACCAGAAGCCCTTCAGGAGGTTGAGGATTTAGTGGCGACCACTGGGTCAACGCGGGATATTGTCACTCTAATGCAAATACAACTCGACTATGGCGACCTCACGGGTATAAGGGAATGTGCGCGAAAACTAGTAGGCAAGGATGATGCCTTGCCAGTCGATCTGCTCAATGCGGCCAATATTGTGCAATTTATAGACATCGGTCTGGCGAAAGTAATATTTCAAAAAGCGTTACAACATGATATTGAGCTTGATCTCACTTGGATGACAATAAACCTAGGCCACAGGCTTGGATTGGAGTCGAAAGTATATCCTCTTTATGATAGAATGCGGGACCTCGTCCGCCAAGGAAAAGAGGCCTTTCGGCCTGTTACACTTGCGCAAATCATCGAGTTGCAGAAAGCGCACAGCGAGAAGGTGCAATATGTGACATCCTCTTACGATAAAGGCCAGATACCTATCCATCTTGTTTCTGATCAACTTAATGCTCCGCTTTCAAGGATTTTCCACGAAATTCTGTCACAGAATGAAAGAAATCCGTCACCATTGGTCCAACCCCCGGTCTTCCTACGGTTCGGCAATAGACACCTGCAAAATATCCCGAAAATAGATGGCATTGATTGCCAGCTCTATCTCGATATTACCGCCTTATTGGTCACAACCCATTTGGAGTTGATCGACATTTTGGAGCGTGTATTTCCGGTGCTTCGCATACCTGCCTCAACTCAGCATTTTCTTCTAAACGAAATCCAACGCTTGACGCACAACCAGCCAAGCCGCCTGGATGCGCAAAGACAAATCAAAGAGCTAGTGGACTTTGGAGTTATTCAAATCACCCCCTCGAAAGAGCAAGCCATTGATATCGGTGACCCTTTTCATTCCTCTATGGGCTCCGATTGGATGCGCAGCCTTCTGGCCGCCATGGATTGTGGCGGATTTGTTATTGATTTCTTACCGTTGCACAGCCACGACATTGGCATGAAGCGGGTTTCAATCCCTGAAAAATACAGCAGCCTGATCACCGGTATTCGGGAAATCATAGAGTCATTGGCCCGCAACCACTTGATAACAGATGAACAGTACAGGCAACTTCTTGAAAGTGGTTTCTGTGCCGTTAAGAGCGGAGACGCGGTTTCTTGTCCAAATATCGGGGAGAATCTTTTTCTAATGGGGGGTATAGCAGAAGCCATCGCAAATACGGGACTGCTGAGCAAGGTGTGCCAACATTACCGAGTGTTCATGGATGAAGGTGAGGCGAAATCAGTCAACGCTGAAATAGAGCAGGAGGAAAGGAGTGCCACGCTGAGACGCTGGCTGGACTTACTTCGGGAGAGAATCCGGGTTGGATTGGAAGAAGGAAAGTATCAGGTGATTAAGCGTGAAGAAACCCTCAGCAAGACCGTGGGGGAGGGCACCGAACCACACAGCCCATCCCTGTCGGTACTCTCCGATTTGCTCTCTCTAATCTCAAGACCCAGCGATATTGTGTGGTATGACGATCGGTGTTTGAGTTCCTTCTCCACTAACAACAATGGGGCCATAATAGTGGGGATTGTGGAGATTCTTGGCTTTCTCAAGGCCAAGGCAGAGATAAACAAGGATTTCTATCACGAGAAGCTCAACCAGCTACGGGCCGCCAATGTCAGATATATTCCACTTTCCAAAGAGGAACTTCTTTATCACATTTACAGAGCAGCAGTTCGCGATGGCATTCTCATTGAGACTAAAGAATTGTCCATAATTCGTCGCTACTGGGCAGCTTGCTTGCTCGACAAAGAGCAACTCAGGTGTAGGCCGCAGCAACCGGACGAAAAACACGAACTGGGCTTCCTGGTGTGGTCCGGACGTGCAATCCACGATGCGATTATAGAGTGTTGGGCCGATGATAGAATTGTAAACGATTTGGCTCGTGCCCGTTCAGACTGGCTATTTCACAATCTATATACGGGGATTTACGGATGTAGACATCTTTTGCATGATCCTAATCCTGCTTCGGAACGGTTCGATCTAATAGGAATTGACTTAGGTGGTATGCTTACGGCGGCAATAGGTCTTCAGTCTAACGCCATGGAAGGCGTGGAATCGCATCAGGCTGGTTATTTGGGATGGCTCAAGGCAAGACTTATCACAGACCAATTTAAAGTAAATCCTGACGCAGTCATTTCAACAGCCTCGTTATTGGAGACCACATTGCTTGATCTTCTATCTGAAGAAAAAGGTTTACCGGAAAAACATAAGCGAGTGGAGAGATCTCTGATTAATACATTCCTCCTGAAAATTCCTCCTGAAGTTTTGCGTGAGTTGGATAGAAAACCTGGATTTTTGGAACGATTTGGAGTCAAATACACCCGTACCGTCAATTTAAAAGATATAGTGATAAAAGCTGAGGATTACTGGTCTACAGCTGCCAAGGCATCAACTGGGACGCCACAGTCTGTTTTTTCTGCGGGTGTCCATCCTATAAAGTTACAGGTCAAATGGGTTTTAGACCAATTCAACTACCCCTCGATTGTATTGATGAGTGTCGATGATAAACTCCACCTTACAAACTCAGACCCAGCCTTGGGGGTCTTGTGGGAAGACGTCGAAGTAAGATTGGCCGCTCTAGAACGTAGCCGAAATGATCTTGACTGCGATGACATGGCTTACCATAAGATGCGTGAGGACATTACTATCATTCACGCTCCTCTCGACAGGATCGAATATATGACAACCCGACGCGACAGTTCTTACGCATTTTATTGCAGATCACTCCTTCAAAAACTGATAGATCGAGATTCTATAAATCAAACCGAGTTGTTGCCCCCATCGTTGGAGTCCATTCTCATACACTTCCGAGTACATAAAGCCGAATTATCTGACACCTTCAATTCTGTTGACACTTATTCAAGAATAGCAGTCCGGCTATTAGCCGAATGCGGCTTGGCCGAGGCAATTGAAAGATTATCCTGTGTCCCCGTGCCAATCCCAAACGATGTTTGTTCCGCTCTCTACGACTTACCGGTTTATGACCGCACATCCTTAATCGTTGACGTGGCGGAGAAATGGACCTCACCCGTATCAATGTTACACCTGCTGAAGCTATCTTTGCAGGACTCCCGTCACGATGAGAAACAGCGGGGAATTGCTCTTAAGACCTATAGCAGGTTGTGGGAGGAAAAAGCTGGGGCAAAGGGTTTTGTAGAAGCCTTTCTTAAGCTCATTAGATGGTTTGAGGCTGAATTTTCAAATTGGCGTGAGTTCCGAGACTTGCCGGCACAGGTCCGGTTATTTTGTCTTTGGGCGCATTCCTCGCGCATCTGTAATATTTTTGGCAAAGCCGGTGCTGATATGGAAACCATTATCCATTACCTAGATTCACATGTCGGCGGAGCCACGCATATGGTTTTCTATTACGATACAGCTTATTCCGAGGATGTTTTGAACCCTTCCCATTTGTCGAGAGAGCACTTCACATGTCACGCCCTTCCTAATGTGCTTTCGGAGATTAGTGATCTAGACTTGAACCTGTTGCCTGTCAACGCAGACGTGACAAAACTACTGAGGGATTTTTTAGAGGGCAAGCGAGTAAGCGCTTTGACATTGCTCAGAGATACATCTCTGCAACAAAATTGTTTGAATAGTTTTTTCGGAGGTGATAGAGGTCTTCTTTTGACGAGGGTTGTGGGAGGGGAATTGGCGGAACTCTTTTTAACATCGTCGCTTCATCAGACGGCGAGAAAGAGAGTTTCCGGTTTGAGAGAAAACCCTTATTCCACAAGAGATTGGATGGACTTGGCCGCAATTGTGGGTGATCTACCAATATATGATGATCTTAGAGATGATTTCCTGTCAGTAGTAGAAGCAATCAACATAGAGGAATTCTATTCATCAGATCGTACGAGTTTAAGCTTATCGTTGCCGATGATTTGCGAACAGATTGCCTTATTTGGTTCAGAAGACCTTTTTCAAAAAATAAAGGACCGCATAGTAAGGCTAACGGCACTGGTAGAGAGAGATAGTGCCAGAAATAGCCGGGAAGCTAATAACGAGCAGCCAAACACAGATGCCATCCTGATGTTTTTGGTGAATGGGATCTACATCATGTCGCGTAGATGGTCTAGTCAGTTAGAATCATCTATGTTCTTTTCTGAAACGATGGAACATATACTTCGTGGGTCACCGCGTCTTTGCCAGCTGATATATTATCCTCTGAGGATTCTTGCAGCTCAGTTGCCGGCAAGTCAGATGCACGGAATATGGAAGCTTGTGCTAATCTCGCGAGCTATGGTGGATAGGGTCGGCGATGACTAATTTCCGTCCTTTCTGGGGCGTTGGCAACTTCAGAAACTTATTCTGTTTCAAGGTCTCGTTTGATTCTTAATGTTTCTTTCTTTAGCTGCCGGATTTCTTTTTTTGCAACAGTCCATGTAAGATTCAGATCAACGCCGAAATAATCATGAGCTAAAATATCTCTCATACCGGCAATACGCTTCCAGGGTATATGGGGATATTTGATTCGGATTTCCTCTGGAATATTTTTTGTTGCCTCACCAATTATTTCTATCCTTCTTATAACAGAATCCTGCAACTGTGTATCCTGTAGAAAATCCTTCTTTGTTCTGTGATTTATATATCTTTGTACAAGCTCAATGCATTCAAGAATGTGGTGAATGAAGACTAAGGGATCTTTTTTCATAAAATCCGGACCTGCTCATCAAGAATTCTTTTTCTGAGCAGCGGATGCAGCGAATCATATGTGAGGACATCAACCTTTTTGCCTAAAATTTTTTCAAGATCTATTTTAAGGCCGACAAGATCAAGGAGACTTGCCTTTTTGGGCAAACTGATCAATAAATCTATATCGCTTTTTTTTGTAATCCCGCCTTTAACGGTAGAGCCGAAGAGGGCGGCCTTCTTTACCCCATAACTTAAAAGGGTTGGATAGATCTTTGTTTTTATGTCGTTTATGCTCATTATGGGATATCGCTTGTTTATAATTTTATATTATTATTCAGTTTGCTGTAATTTTAATCTTTTTGCAAGCGGAAACCTGATAGGGTGAATCCTTTTCCTTGATAATGTTATTATAGCTTCAGTGTATTTAAGCGGCGGATCGCCTCGCGGATATTCTTTTCGTTGTTTGTTGTCGATATCCTGAAGTATCCTTCGCCTTCTTCTCCGAACCCGTTGCCGGGTGTGACGACGACCCCTGCCTTCTCGATGAGTTTTTCGCAGAAGCTCTCCGACGTGTACCCTTTCGGTACCCTTGCCCAGATGTAGAAGGTGGCGCGGGGTTTCGCGACCTTGATCCCGATGGAAAGAAGACCGTCGATGACCATGTCCCTTCTTTGCTGGAACCTCTTTTTTAGGTCGTCTAAGGAGCTCTGATCCCCTGTCATGGCCTCTATCCCGGCATACTGGATCGCCTGGAACACGCCCGAGTCTATGTTGGTCTTCAGCTTGCCGAGGTTGTATATCGCGTCGGCATTCCCCACGGCGAACCCGATCCTCCAGCCGGTCATGCAGTATGTCTTGGAGAGGGAATGGAACTCAACGGAGTATTTCTTCTCCGTGTCGAACTGGAGGATGCTTTTCGGCATGTAACCGTCATAGGCTATTTCGCTGTATGCAGCATCATGGCAGAGAAGGATATCATGTTCTTTTGCAACGTCGAGCGCCTTTTTATAGAACAGGTCGTCTGCGCAGGCGCCCGTTGGGTTGTTCGGATAATTTATGAAAAGTATCTTTGCATTCTGCAGGACCTCTTCGGGTATATCTTCAAATTGTGGCAGGTAGCCGTTCTCTTCCCTGAGCGGCATTATGTACGGGGTGCCGCCGCAAAGAAGGGTCGATATCTTGTATACCGGATACCCCGGCGAAGGGACAAGAACCACGTCGCCGCTTTCCACGTATGCCAGGGGCATATGGGCAATGCCCTCCTTTGAGCCGATGAGGGTGACTACTTCACTAACCGGGTTGAGCCCGACGCCGAACCTCCTCAGATACCAGTCCGCGACCGTCTTTCTGAATGACGGCATGCCTTCATAGCTCGGATATCTGTGGTTCCTCGAATCTTCGGTGGCCTCCTGCATCTTTTGAATGATATTCACCGGCGTCGGGATATCGGGGTCGCCGATGCCGAGGTCGATAATGCTGATCCCTTTCTGCCTTGCCTCTTCCTTTTTCTTATCGATCCTTGCGAATAGGTAAGGGGGTATCTTTTCTATCCTTGATGCCGGTTTTGCCATTGCATTTCTCCTGGGTTTTTAGCCATCAATGATCAACTTTCAATACAATATTGTGTAATGGCCAGATAATGAAATTACATATTCTTTGGTTTAAAGTAAAGCCTTTTTTTGTCATGAGCCGTCAGCCGGTGCTTTTTATTTGAAAAGGCTTTCGTGGATATGTCACAATAGAACAATGTATAAGATCCTGGAAAGGATGCCCCATGATTTTCCTATCGTCGAGAAACCATACGATGAGATGGCAAAACATATGGAGGTGGAAGGGAAGGGCCTTATCGATACATTAAAGCGCCTCAAGGCCGAGGGCGCGGTGAGGCGCGTTGCCGCAGTCCTCTATCACAGAAGGGCATCCTATACGCATAATGCAATGGTGGTCTGGCGAGCCGCAGATGAAGACGCTGAAAGGGCAGGCATGATCATGTCTTCCTTTCCCCAGGTAAGTCATTGCTACGAAAGAGACAGGGGCGGGTACTGGGATTACAACCTTTTTACCATGATACACGGAAAAAATTTGCAGGACTTTACGGATGCAGTAAAGGAGATATCGGAGAGGACCGGCATCAAAGACTTTCAGATCTTATTCAGCAAGCGGGAATTCAAAAAAATATCCTTCAGCGTTCACCATGAATAGAAAAATATCCCACGATCTGTACGGGCAGGCGGCGCAATATATGCCGGGCGGCGTGAACAGCCCGGTCAGGGCCTTTCAGTCCGTCCATGACGAGCCGTTTTACGTAAAGAGGGGGAAGGGGGCATACCTCTACGATGTTGACGGGAACAGTTATCTCGATTATATAGCCTCATGGGGCGCGATCGTCCTCGGCCACGCCGACGATGGCATCAACGATGAGGTGAAGCAGGCGATCGAGGACGGGACGAGCTACGGTGCCTGTCATCCCTACGAGATCGAGATGGCGAAGCTTATCACCGCGGCCTTTCCTTCTATTGAGCTCGTGAGGCTTACAAGCTCAGGCACAGAGGCAACGATGAGCGCCATACGCCTTGCGAGGGGCTTTACAGGGAAGAGCGGCGTTATCAAGTTCAGAGGGTGCTACCACGGCCACCTCGACAGCCTTCTCGTAAAGGCAGGCTCGGGCCTTGCCACGTTCGGCATACCCGACAGCGAAGGCATCCTTCCCGACCTCGCAAAATATACGTTCATAGCCGAATTCAACAATATTGAGAGCGTCCGTGCCATCGTGGAAGGAAACCGGGATATTGCCTGCGTTATTGTTGAGCCTATAATGGGGAATATGGGGGTGGTCCTTCCTGAGAACGGTTTTCTCAAAGGGCTGGAAAGGATATGCAGGGACCGCGGGATACTGCTTATCTTTGACGAGGTGATAACGGGGTTCCGTGTTGCTTACGGCGGCGCCCAGCATATATACGGCATCAAGCCCGACATCACCTGCCTCGGAAAGATCATCGGCGGCGGGTTTCCTATCGGCGCCTTCGGCGGCAGGAAAGAGATAATGGAATGCCTTGCGCCGCTTGGCGCGGTCTACCAGGCGGGCACATTGTCCGGAAACCCCGTTGCTGTCCGGGCGGGGATCCGCGTGCTTACGTACCTGAAGGAACACCCTGAAGCGTATGCGATGATGCGTGAACGGGTGGATGGGCTGAAGGAGGCTGTGCTGGGGATCGCAAGACGGCACAAGATCCCCTATAGGATCAACGGCATTACCGGAATGTTCACGGGGTTCTTTACAGAACACGATGTCCGCGATGACAGGTCGGCGAGTGCGGCAAACCGGATGATCTACGAGAGGTTCTTTAAAAGAATGCTGGAGGAGGGGGTATTCTTTGCGCCAAGCCCCTTCGAAGCCTCATTCGTTACCCTCTCTCACGGAGACAAAGAGATGACAAAAACGGTGGAAGCCTGCGAAAGGGTCTTTAAGGGGCTTTTGTCATGAGGGCCGCTGCATATATAGACCTCGGCATCCTCGAAGAAAACTACAGGACGATCAGGGCAGGGGTTCCGCACAACGTAAAGGTGCTCTGCGTCGTGAAGGCAGACGCTTACGGCCATGGCGCAGTACAAGTATCCCGAAGGCTTGAAGAGAACGGCGTTGACTACCTGGGGGTAGCCAACATGGAGGAAGGGATGGAGCTCAGGAAGGCAGGCATCAGAAGCCCCATCCTCGTTATGGGCGGGATACTGCCCTGGGATATGGAAGAGCCTTTCTATGAATATGATCTTGAGCCGGTCATCTATGATGCCGGCATGATGGAGAGGCTGAAAGGCAAAAGCTTCCGCAGCGGGAAGACGATGAAGGTCCACATCAAGGTGGACACGGGGATGGGACGGCTCGGCTTCCGGCCCGAGGAAGTGCCACATGTCGTCAGGGCAATGAAGGAGATGCCTCATATTGAGATAGAAGGCTGCATGAGCCACTTTTCATCGTCGGAGGTGCGCGATGAATACGGGCTTAACCAGATAAGGATCTTCGAAAAGTCCCTGAGGGCGATGAGAGAAGAGGGCGTAGCCCCGAAAATAGCCCACATGGCCAACAGCGGGGCCATTACGAACTATCCTGAGGGATATTTTGATATGATACGCGTCGGGATAAGCCTCTATGGCTCGCATCCTGCGAGAGAGCTGGCCGCGAAGCTGCACGTCAGGCAGGTTATGAGGTTTGTTTCGAAGGTCGCCCTGATAAGGGAATTTCCGCCGGGAAGCCCCCTCAGCTACGGGAGGACCTTTACCACCACCGGCAGAACGCGCATTGCCTGTATACCCGTGGGATATGCAGACGGTTACCCGAGAGCGCTGTCCAACAGGGGCTCAGTGCTGATAAAAGAGAAGAGGTGCAATATTGTCGGGAGGGTCTGTATGGATTGGTTCCTCGCCGACATCACAGACCTTCCTAACGCAGCGGCGGGGGACGAGGCGGTGCTCCTGGGACATGACGGGACATCGACGATAACCGCTGACGAGATCGCAGAGTGCGCCGGAACGATCCCCTACGAGATCCTGTGCAAGATATCGAAGAGGGTCGCAAGGGTCTACGTCTGAATAACCAGCTCACAGCTGATGGCTCATGGCAACAGCACAAATACGATTCGTTTTTGCTATCACCCATGAACTATGAGCCGCCTTTCCCCTCACGCCTTACGACTCACGACTTACGAGTTTTACGGTTTGGTTATTCTCCCTTATCGGGATACTTGTGGGCGATGTTGCGTATGACGTCGAGTATGGAGGTAAAGGTGTCCACTATCTCGGGATCGAAGTGCTTCCCCCTCTCTTGCACAAGGGTATCGAGGACCCTCGATTCTTCCCAGGTCTCCTTGTAGGACCTCCGGGAGGAGAGTGCGTCATATACATCGGAGATGGCCACGATCCGGCCGAAGAGAGGGATCTCGCCGGCAATCTTGCCCACCGCCTTTCCTGATTGGTCCGTATGCCCTTGCAGCGGCTCGCCGCTATGCAGATCGATGTGCCCGGGATATCCATGGCCGTCCCATCTTTCATGGTGGTTGAGGGCAACGATGAATGCCGCCTCGTCAAAGTCTGACCGCATGTTGGAGAATAGCTGGGCACCGAGGAAGGTGTGCTGCTTCATTACGTCGTACTCATCATTGTCAAGGCGGGCGGGCTTCTTGAGGATCAGGTCCGTGATAGCTACCTTGCCGACGTCGTGGAGCATTGCCGACATCCTCAGGACGTCTTTGTTCTTTTCGATCATATCCTCGTCGATCCCCTTTGCCCTCGCCCATGCCTCATAGATCTCCACGGCGTATGACGCCACGCGGTTGACATGGGCGCCCGTCTCCATAGGGTCCCGCAGCTCGGCCATCTTTATCATCCGCAGGATAATATCCCTGGTCATCATGGCCCGATCTATGGCAATTGCAGCGTTGTTGGCAAAATGCATGATATAGGGCTCATCGTCGCCTGAAAAGGGGATGATGTTGCCTGCGCCGTCTTTTGCGTTGATCAGCTGAAGGACGCCGACGATCTCATCATTGTGTGTTTTGAGCGGAAAGGTGAGGACCGATTGTGTCCTGTAGCCGGTCAATTGGTCGTATGACTGGTCAAAAGAGTAGGGGACGCCGCCGCCCAAATTATATACGTCCTTTATGTTCAGCATCGAACCCGTGTTGGCGACGTACCCCGATATGGATTTGCTGTTTACGGGGATCGAAAAGGTTGAATAGATAAGCTTCTTGCCCGGCAGCAGCCTTTTCTGCTGCGTATCGTTCTGTGTGTATTTGAATTTCAGGGTGTCGGCTTCCTTGATATAGATCGATCCCGCATCAGCGTTTGTCAAATACCGCGCCTTGGTGAGGATCCTTTCGAGAAGGATATCGATATCCTTTGTCTGGGTCACGTCGAGCCCGATATTGAGAACTTCGCGGAGCTTTTGTTTTTCGTCGTACATCATTGTTCAGCCCGTATGGCCCGATACATGCCCTGCCTCATGAGAGGGATTCGTCATGTCAGTAGGGGTTGCCGGACACCAGGTACTCGAAGCGCGCTTTAAAATCTGCCGGTTCCATATTGGCGACCCTGGCAAGGTTCTTCAGGCGGTCGCCCTGGAAGTCCTCCTTCTCGAGCCTGATCATATATTTTCTCGCAACCTCATAGGTCTCTGTGTTGATATCCACCTTCCTGATCTTTATCTTGCCGGTGCAGTAATCCACCATCTCAACAAAAGGCACCGGTTTTAAATTCCCTTCATAAGAGACGATCATGGCCCCTGTGCCGCCTTTCAGGAGATAGCGGACAGCGCCGTACCCGAGGTTCCTCGTATATTCGACATCGTAGGGAACAGGGTTGGCAGCCCTCAGCTCATAGCCGATTTTTTTCTCGAAGATGTCGGTCTTGATGCCCATTGACCTCAACGTCTCATTGACAAAGCTCCTGAGCAGCCTTCCGAGCTGGATCTCGGAAAGCTTCAGCTCCCCTTTTTCGTTCTTTATCACGTCTTCATAACGGCTCAGCTCCTCAGGGTCGAACATTTCGGAGATGCCTTCCGCCAGTATGGCCACGCCGAAGTCCCTGTCCATGGATAGCCGTTTGATGATCGATCCCGTGAGGGTATCTGCCACCCTTTTAAAAGAGAGCTTGCCGTTCCCGAACTCTTCCGGTATGAGAGAGATCGTGGCGCCGGCGGCCTTCCCCATCCCCAGGGCCAGGTGGCCTGCATGCCTTCCCATCGTCGTGATGAAATACCATCGCCCCATCGTGCGGGCATCTTCCATGATGTTGTTGACGATATAAACGCCCACATGCCTCGCCGTCTGAAAGCCGAACGTTGAAAATCCGCCCGGCAAAGGTATGTCGTTATCGATCGTCTTAGGCGTGTGGACGACGCTGACAGAGCCCCTTGCCTCTCTCTCGATCCAGTTTGCCATATAGAGGGTACCGTCGCCGCCGATGGTTATAAGGTACTTTATGCCGATCTTCTTCAGCGTTGACATGAGGACCTTGAATTTTGCCTTTGCATTATCGGGGGCGTCGCGGGAGGTGCGGAGGATAGAGCCTCCGGCAGCGTGGATCCTCGAAACGCCGTCGATCGTGAGGGGCATGACATTCATCTGGCCCTCAAAAAGGCTCTTGAACCCGCCGATGAGCCCTACGACCTTCTTCCCCTGGTTTATGGCTTCGATCGTAGCTGCGCTGATAACGCCGTTGATGCCCGGCGCCGGGCCGCCGCCGACTATGATGCCTATAAGATCTTTTTCTTTTTCCATATTGGAATTATTGTGCATTTTTTTCATGGTATTTGCAAGTTCTTTGTATAACCCGCGTATAACTATACCGTCTCGTATCTCTGTTTTCGGTTGCCGGGCGTATATTCTTTAGGGAATAAATACTAAATCCGAATTTCTAAATCCTAAACAAATTCAAATGTTCAAAATTCAAAATTTTTTATTCTTCGAGGGTGCCGCGCGTAGCGCGGCATGGGTAATTGCTTGGTATTTACCCTTACGCGGTTTGCGTGATATGATGAAACGCAGAGGTCGTGATGAAGATCGGTTTTCATATATCCATTGCGGGCGGATTTGATGATGCACGCAGGGAGGCGAAGAGGCTGCGCTGCGAGGTTGTCCAGATATTCGTCAAAAATCCCCGTTCCTGGGCGCAGAAGTCGTGGCGGGATGAAGAGGTTGAGGCCTTTAAGAGGTTGTCGTCCGAGATCCCTGTATTTGCCCACCTTTCCTATTTGCCGAACCTCGCGAAGATCGACAGGGATGAACGGCACATGAAGGGCTTTGCCCATGAAGCGGGACTGTGCTGCCGGCTTGGCATCCCCGCGATCGTCGTTCACTGCGGCTCAAGGGAGGAGAAAGATAAGGGGATCGAGATGGCGGCTCAGGCCGTCAACAGAGTGCTGGAGGGGTTCGACATACAGGTTCTTCTTGAGAATGCGTCGGGCCAGGGGTCAAGCATCGGAAGGAATGTCGACGAGCTTGCAGGGATATACGGGGGGATCGCCAGAAAGGACAAGGTCTTTTTATGTCTCGATACGGCGCACCTCCTCCAGTCAGGATATGACATCAGGCGAAAGCGTGTATGGAACGGATTGATAGGCGACATCGAGGGCAGTATCGGCAAAGGGAAGATCATGTTCTTCCATCTCAACGATTCTTCAACTGCTGCCGGGAGCAGGGTCGACAGGCACTGGCATATCGGCAAAGGAGAACTGGGCATCGATTTTTTTAGACTTCTCTTGAATGATAAAAGATTTGCCCATCTCGCGGGCGTCATGGAAACGCCGAAGATGGGCAAAATGGATATCAGGAATATGAAGGTTATGCGCTCGTTACTTTCTCCTCTGATGTCTCGC
>Ga0302252_1001361_pt1 | contig 14344 bp, 10 predicted proteins | sample AAG_RA_Leu_MG_FD_193511 | JGI IMG/M metagenome (GOLD analysis project Ga0302252, IMG submission 193511) | Enriched activated sludge microbial communities from anaerobic digester in WTTP, New Holstein, Wisconsin, United States - AAG_RA_Leu | ecosystem: Engineered > Bioreactor > Anaerobic >...
CTCAACCCAGCGTTTAACATCGTCCATACTTGGATTTTGCAGCCCCAGCTTGTTTTTCTTGTTATAGCCGCAAATGTCGTTAAACAGCTTACCCGGAGCAACATTGGTTAGCGATACAACGGTGCTGTAGCCCAACTTCTGGAGAACAGGCACCCACTCAGCCGGTATGTTCCTTTGGGAATAGGCCTCAACAGGGTCTTTCAGCTGTTTTTTTTCAGGGCGCATCTGAGGGAATAGGATCACATCCTGAATGGAGGGCTGGTTGGTCATAAACATGGTTAACCGGTCAATCCCAATTCCCATTCCCGAGCAGGTAGGCATACCATATTCCAGGGCACGAACAAAGTCCATATCAATAAACATGGCCTCGTCGTCGCCCTTTTCGCTGAGGCGGAGCTGTTCCTGAAATCGCTCAAGCTGGTCAATGGGGTCGTTGAGTTCGCTGTAGGCGTTGCAAAGTTCCTTGCCGCCTACAATCAGCTCAAAACGTTCGGTTAGCTCGGGGTTGCTACGGTGGCGTTTACACAATGGCGACATCTCAATTGGGTAATCCATGATAAACGTTGGCTGAACCAGGTGCTGCTCGCACTTTTCACCAAAAAGGGTGTCAATCAGCTTGCCTTTGCCCATGGTTTCGTCCACCTCAATACCCTGCTCCTTGCATATGCTTCGGAGTTGTTCCTCGGTTTTTCCCGTGATATCAACGCCGGCGTACTCCTTGATGGCGTCGGTCATGGTAAGCCGGCGGAAGGGTCGCTTGAAGTTGATGGTGCTGTCGCCAACGGTTATGGCTGTTGTTCCATGCAGGGATAAGGCAACCCGCTCAAGCATCTCCTCGGTGAAGTCCATCATCCAAAAGTAGTCCTTGTAGGCCACGTAAATTTCCAGCACGGTGAACTCGGGGTTGTGGGTGCGGTCCATCCCCTCGTTGCGAAAATCCCTGGAGAACTCGTAAACGCCGTTAAACCCACCAACAATCAGGCGTTTAAGGTATAATTCGTCGGCAATGCGGAGGTAAAGTGGCATGTCGAGTGTATTGTGGTGGGTTATAAACGGCCGGGCAGCTGCACCTCCCGGAATAGGCTGTAATATAGGGGTTTCAACCTCAAGGTATCCCTTTGAGTTAAAGAAATCGCGCATGGTGTTAACTATTTTGGTTCGTTTAACAAACACCTCGCGCACCTGAGGGTTAACGATAAGGTCAACATAGCGCTGACGGTACCTGAGTTCAGCGTCGGTAACCGCATCGAACACCTTGCCATCCTTCTCCTTGACAATGGGTAGAGGCCTGATGGACTTTGAAAGGAGGGTGATTTCCCTTGCGTGAACAGACTCCTCACCCATCTGGGTACGGAAAATAAATCCCTTTACCCCGATGATATCGCCAATATCCAGATGTTTCTTGAATACGACGTTGTAGAAGGTTTTATCTTCTCCTGGGCAAATATCGTCACGTTTAACGTAAACCTGAATTTTCCCCTTTTCGTCCTGAAGTTCAAGGAAGGAAGCGCTGCCCATAATTCTGCGTGCCATGATTCGGCCCGCAATGCAAACCTCAGCTTGTTGTTCGCAAAGGTTTTCGAAGTTGGAAAGTATGCTGCCGGTTGTGTGGGTAACCGGATACATGGCAGCAGGGTAGGGGTCTATTCCCAGCTTTCGCAGCTCATCTAGTGATTGCCTACGAATTACCTCCTGCTCGCTCAGCTCGTCAAGTAAAGCCATACTAATAGGTGATTAGGTAAAAACCGTGCAAATTTACCCGAATTTTTTATAACCAGAAGAAAATGTACCGAATCAATGATCAACAAGCCGGATTAAAACAGTGCTAACGGATTTACTCGTTACAGCAGTTTCTACCACGTCAGGGGGTCAGGACGCGGCAATGCTGGATACTTACGCTTTCGGGTAAAGGATGGTGGCAAAAGCAAGGCACTCCCCAAGCCCATGAGGCTACGGGAACTAGCTGGTTCAAAGAACTTGGTTTATACAGATTATCATTTCACATTACACTACAAAGCATTGCACCATTAAAGGAAACCGCCGTGTCCGCCGCAGGCGGATGCACGGTGGTGTAAGGGGGCGAGGAGTAATCCCCCCTACCTACTCGATTTAAAATCCTATATTCCTTTGTTCCTGAAAACCTGGACTTTTATTCGGTTCTAAACCTAAAATTTTAGTTTTAAGTCTCTACTGACCGGTTAAAATTTCAGTGAAAAAGGGACTACTCCCGCGAGGTTTCGCCCCGAAGTTGTAAGTTTATTTTGCTAAAAAAAACTGCAACATGGGCAAAGATACAGCAAAGAATTTAGCCAGTCAGCCGGTTTTTAAACAGGTTATGAAAATTCTTCCGAGAGAGCAATTTGATATTGTAGTGAGGCAGTGCGGCAGCGACTGCTGCTACAAGTCCTTTTTTTCATGGGATCAGCTGGTGGTGATGCTATTCGGGATTTTTTCCCGCTGCGATTCGATGGGCGAAGTATGTGATGGGATGCGGGCTTTGGGAGGAAAGCTCAACTACCTTGGGATGGACAGTGCACCGTCCAAAAGCACGGCAGGAGACGCTTTACGTGACCGGAACAATGAAGTTTTCATGCGGTATTACTTTGCGCTGATCAAGTATGTTGAAGCCGCTTTTGTCGGTCAGCCGAAAGGAGAAGATCAGCTTTGAGAAGTTTTATGCCTTTGATTCGACCACGATAACGCTGTTTTCAGACGTCATGAAAGGGGTTGGCCGTAACCTTGGCCGGGCGAAGTTTATCCTCCCTATCTCCGTTGCAGAATAAGCAAAACAACAGCACAGCGAAGCCTCCTGCATACAGCGTTTTGCCGTCTACTGCTAAAAAATTGCTTAACCACTTACCAGCAGCTACAAGCACGATTTCGTGCAATCAGGAGCCGAGTTTTTTTGGCGAGTTTGCCGAATTAAACCGCTGCACAGCTGCAACGTTTATATGTCAAGCTGTCCGGGCGCATTATGCATGCTCGTTGAGGGCAGAATATGGGTGTTTCATAAATTTTGGCTATAACATTTTGGTTGTATTCAAAATTCTTGTAATTTTGCCAAAACCTGATGCGATGTTATACCTACCTCTCTGCATCCTTTCCTCGGCTGTAATACTGGTTGTTTTCAAAATTGCTGAAAGGATGAAAATCAACACCCTCAGCATCATTCTCATCAACTACATCATTGCCTGCCTAGCAGGTTTTTTTTTGTTCAGGGGTGAGGGTGCCTTTTCTGGGCAATTTAGCCCTGGCAGTATTGCCTTCATGGTTTGTCTGGGAGTACTTCTCGTGGTGGTTTTTAGATTGGTGGGCTTAAGCACCCAGCGTGCGGGAATTGCAGCTACCTCGGTTGCCTCCAAGATGTCGGTCGTTCTCCCCATCCTGTTCTCTATCTGGATTGATCCACACGATAAGCTTACCTCCACAAAGCTTGCCGGCATAGTGGTTGCGTTGGTAGCAGTTATCCTTTCTGTTTACCGAAACGATAACCCCAGGGATTCACTTCGGAAAATATACCTTCCTGTCCTCATTTTTTTTGGGATAGGAACTATTGACTCGTCGGTGAAGTATGCCCAGGCCACCTTTGTTACCGGTGAGCTGAACCCGCTTTTCAACTTTGTAATTTTTGGAGTTGCGTTTATTGCCGGTTTCGCAATGGTGGCTTTTTCGAAGCCAGCGCTGAAAGATTTGCAGCACCTTAAAACGTGGCTAGTCGGAGTAGTACTGGGACTAGCCAACTTTGGCTCGATGTACTTCATGATTGCTGCTCTCAACCACATCAACCCGGCTACAGGCAAGCCTGCCCAGGGTTCGGTTGTGTTTGGAATTAACAATATAGGCGTGGTGGTTCTCGGAGTGCTTCTGGGATATACATTCTTTAAGGAGCGCCCAACCCGTCTCAACTGGTCGGGAATCGCCCTGTCGGTTGTTGCAATTTTTATTCTAATGAATAGCTGATGCAGGCTGACGATACTTACCAAACTATTGAGCTGAAAGCCGAAGGCCTTTACAAGGAAAAGGGTAGCCGGTTTATTGCGCTGGCTTTTCCCGTATCTTCTGAGGTGCAGGTAAAGGCTATTCTCGATGACCTTAGGCAGGAGTACCATGATGCCCGCCATCACAGCTTTGCATACATAGTTGGCTATAAAGGTGAGAGGTGGAGAGCTAATGACGATGGTGAACCCTCCGGGACTGCTGGCAAGCCAATATACGGACAGCTCCTCAGTTTTAACCTGACCAACGTACTGGTGGTGGTGGTACGATACTTTGGCGGGACAAAGCTTGGCGTTTCGGGTCTGATTAACGCATATAAAACTGCCGCCTGCAACGCCCTCAACAATGCCCGGATTGTAACCAAAACAATAGACCAAACATTTTCAGTTTTTGTTGACTACCCCTTGGTGGGTGAGGTGATGAGGGTTATTAAGGATTTAAGTATTCAGGTGATTGAGCAGCAGTTCGATACCCGGTGCATGGTGCGCGTATCGGTGCGCCAAAGCCTTTGCGGGGAGTTTACCTCCAGAATCAACAAGGTGGAATCGGCATGGATAGACAGCGTTGACCAGTAATTGTTTGTAAAGCCCTGTTAACCGGGGCTTTTTTTCTACATATAACCTAAAAACAACATGAGCATGAAAAGTAAAAGTTTAGTTTCAATTAACGACCTGAGTAGGGATGAAATGCTCAGGGTACTTGACCTGGCGGAGGAATTCGAGAGAAACCCTAGCCAACCAATTCTACAGGGCAAAGTGGTTGCTACACTTTTCTTTGAGCCATCTACCCGTACCCGTCTGAGCTTCGAGAGCGCAGTTAACAGGTTGAGCGGCAGGGTTATTGGGTTTTCCGAGGCCTCGTCGAGTAGCGTTTCAAAGGGTGAAAGCCTCAAGGACACCATTCTAACAGTAGCCAACTACTCCGACCTGATTGTAATGCGGCATCCGGTGGAGGGTAGCGCCCGTTATGCCAGCGAGGTATCGCCGGTGCCGATTATTAATGCAGGCGATGGCGCCAACCAGCACCCCACCCAAACGCTGCTTGACCTGTACTCCATCCGCAAAACACAGGGAACCCTCAACGACCTAAAGATTGTGATGGTGGGTGACCTTAAGTATGGCCGAACTGTTCACTCACTACTGATGGCCATTTCGCAGTTTAACGCCTCCTTTGTTTTCATTGCCCCTCCCGAGCTGCAAATGCCTCAGGAGTACAAGCTGTTTCTTAAGGAATCGGGCCTGAAGTTTGAGGAGCACACCGACCTGGCCGATAATATTGTTGATGCCGACATTGTGTATATGACCCGTGTGCAGCGCGAGCGTTTTTCGGACCCCATGGAGTACGAAAAGGTAAAAAACGTTTACGTGCTTCGCAACCACATGCTAGCCAACACCAAGCCCAACCTGAAGGTGATGCATCCGCTGCCGCGGGTAAACGAAATTAGCATTGATGTGGACGACAGCTCCAAAGCCTACTACTTTACCCAGGCCCTAAACGGGGTGTACACCCGAATGGCCATCATGTCGCTAATTCTTGGACTGAAGTAGCTACGAGGTGCCATGACGGAATGCATGGCGTGGTAGTGTATATTTTATAATTCGTTGCAATTTAACCAGCTAATAAATTAATTCGATGAAAGACAAAAAACATTTAAGTGTAAGTGCAATTGAAAACGGAACGGTTATTGACCACATTCCCGCTCAGAACCTATTTAAGGTTATCTCAATTCTTGGACTTGACAGAATCCCCAACCAGATTACCTTTGGAACCAATCTGGAAAGCCAGCGGTTGGGTAGAAAGGCCATAGTGAAAATTGCCGACAAGTACTTTGAACGCGAGGAGATTAACCGAATAGCCATTGTGGCGCCCCATGCCAAGCTCAACATCATCAGGGATTATGAGGTGGTTGAGAAAATGCTGGTTGAGGTTCCCGACCATATTACGGGCATAGTTAGGTGTGTGAACCCTAAATGCATTACCAACTTTGAGAATGTTGCCCCAAAATTTGAGGTGGTTGACAAGAAAAATGTTAGCCTGAAATGCCATTACTGCGAAAAAATCACCGATCAGGAACATATGGAATACCGCTAGGGCGGGAATTATAGATGGAATACTTTGGAAGGAGGTTTCGCCGCTAATCGAAGGCTGTAGAAAATTATGCTGAACTTCTGGCCCGAGCAGTAGTGGTAGAAAGCATCATGTAGCGCGAAAGAATGTGCCAATGAATTAAAAATTAATTTTTAGGCACATACTCCCAGAAAACCTTGATGTCGTCCTGATTCAACCTGGCATTGAGCCAGTTGGAAATCTGCTTTTTTTCGGCAGGGGTTATCCCGGAGGTTATACCGAAAAATACTACCGTGGTTTTATCGGGTTGAGAACTGTCGGTTTTATACTGGAAGGTTTCGGCATAGGAGCAGCTGGAAATCTTAGGGAAAAAAGCTTGAATCTCCAGCAGGAGGGTTTTGCCTAGCTGCCTTTTCCTGGAGATACTATCAATTTGGGCATCTTTATCCCTGATAATCATATTTAAGCGGGTTAGCTCAGACCTAAGCTTAATAACCTCACTGTCGGTTTCATTTGAGCTATTCAAGGCTAAACCTTGCTCAATAAGTATTTTGGCATCATCGAGATCAAAATTGCTCGCCTTTTGGGTAATCGCTTCTTTTTGCTTTTCAGTTAAGCTTACACCTCCATAGGTTAGCGTGATGATTTTTTTACGTACATCAATGTTATTTCTAAGTAGGTAGTTGCCCTCAAAGGAACTTACATTCGAAATGTACCGGCTAGCATTCAGGTTAAATTTCTCATTTTGCACCAGCCTGTAGCCAAAATAAATGCTCGGAAGCAGCACCACGATTATTACCGTAGAAATCCATCTGTTTATGCTTTTCTTTTGCCTGACATCCATGTCAGCAATTATCGGAAATTTAAGAATTTGAGAAATGGCAACAGATGAAATACCTATAAAAACCGTATTAATGGTGAAGAGGTAGAACGCCCCAAAGAAAAAGTTGAACTGCCCTGTGGCCAATCCGTAGCCTGCCGTGCAAAGAGGAGGCATAAGCGCTGTAGCAATAGCAACACCGGGGATAACATTTCCCTTTTGCTTACTGCTAATGGCAACGATTCCGGCCAGCCCGCCAAAAAGAGCAATTATTACGTCATAGATTGTGGGAGTTGTTCGGGATAGCAGCTCTGAATGTGCAGTTGATATTGGACTTATTGAAAAATAGAGGGTTGAGGCAAAAAGCCCGGCAAGCACGGCAAAACCATAATTTTTTAAAGAAATTTTAAAGAGCTTCATGTTGTAGGTTGCTATGCTGTAGCCCATACCATTTATAGGCCCCATTAGTGGCGATATCAACATAGCGCCTATAATTACCGCTGTAGAGTTCATATTCAGGCCAACCGATGCTATAATGATAGCAAACATTAAAATCCACAGGTTGGTTCCCCTGAACACCACGTCCTTCACGATGCTTTCATGAATGCGATCATAGCTGTCGAGCTCGGACTCGAGGTTGAAGTAGTGAAAAAATTTGCTGATTACACTTTGTGGTTTCATCCGTACAAAATTTTTAAATTTCTGATTACAAATACCTTGACCCATACCTTTAAGGCATCGGGGTTGGGCGGATGGAACACCCATATTTTGCTAACGCGTGTTTGAGCAAGCTACATTATAAGTATGTTTCATATCATTGAAAGCTTACTTTTACCTGTATCGGTGATTGCCTAACAAGCTCCCCGAAATTAATAAAAAAATCCTAAAGGTTGAATGCCTGGCATAACCCTGTCGAAGCGTAAGGAATTAAAGGGAAAAGGATAAATGTTAGCACGTGTGCTGATGAGCATTAGACTCGATTTCTCGATTTCTTCCTGTTATTAGCAAGGTAACTTCTTGATTTTTATTGTTCCATGTAATTGAGAACCCTGACCATGTGAAAGGTTAATTTTTTTATCCCTTATATTTTGATTCTCTTTGTTAAATTTTGTTGAAAAATGAATTTCTGTTTTTCAACCTTTTTTAACTTTTGCTGTCATACTAGGCAAAGGTGTTAACTAGTAAACTTAAAATAAAATCAGCATCAAATGACAGCATTTTCTAAAAGGCTTATCAGGATATCTACTACGGTTGCTATTGCTCTACTTTTAGTTGGGATTATTCTGTATCCCAAGGTAAAAGATGCTTCAAATAGTGATTCTAAAGATAAAGTACCAGGACGAATGGCCATGCGGGGTGGGGGAGGCCAGCCGCTTTTTGCCAACGGTTTTATTATTGTTCCAACATCCATGAGCGAGTTGATCTCTACCACCGGCAGCTTACTCCCGGATGAGGAGGTTGACCTTTCATTTGAAACATCCGGGAAGGTTGTAGCCATTTACTTTGAGGAGGGAACAAAAGTGAAAAAGGGCGATTTGTTGGCCAAGATAAACGATGCCCCGCTGCAGGCTCAGCTTCAGAAGCTTCAGGCTCAACGCAAGCTGGCCGAGGAAAAGCTGTTCCGCCAGAAGCAGCTACTTGAGCGCGATGCCATCAGTCGGGAGAGCTACGACCAGGTATCTACGGAGCTACAGGCCATTGAGGCTGATATCATGCTCATTAAAGCGCGTATTGCCGAAACGGAGCTACGGGCACCATTTGATGGAATTGTCGGGTTGCGCTTGATTAGCGAGGGTGCCTACACTTCAACCCAAACCCCAATAGCCCATCTGGTTAAGGTTAGCCCCCTTAAAATTGAATTTTCCATTCCCGAGCGGTACGCCGGGGAGGTAACCCCGGGCTATGACATTAGCTTTGTTATTGACGGAATTGAAAGTAAGTTTACCGGAAAGGTTTACGCGGTAGCACCCAAGGTTGACATGGCTACACGGGCCATCGTGGTTAGGGCTATGTACCCAAATCCCAACGAAGAGCTGAAGCCTGGTCGTTATGCCAGCATCACCCTGCAGCTTTCAAAAATTGAAAACGCTGTTTCAATCCCCACCGAGGCGCTAATCCCCGAAATGGAGGGTGAAAAGGTATTCATCTACAGGAATGGAAAAGCCGAACAGGTTAGGGTTACCACCGGGCTACGCACCGAGTCGCGCATTCAAGTGCGCACAGGCCTCAACTTTGGCGACACTCTGCTTACCTCCGCCATTCTTCAGCTGCGACAGGGCATTCCTGTTCAGCTTGATACAATTATTACTAATGCAATAAATCTCCAGTAAAGCACATGAGTCTTTCATCATTAAGTATAAATCGCCCGGTACTTTCCACCGTATTTTCCCTCATCATCCTGCTACTTGGCGCAATAGGTATAACCTTTCTGGGTGTTAGGGAATTTCCTAGCGTAGACCCGCCAATCATCTCGGTGAGCACATCCTACCCCGGAGCCAACTCCGATGTTATAGAAACCCAGATCACCGAACCCCTGGAGCAGTCAATCAACGGCATTCCCGGAATTCGCACCCTTACCAGCCGGAGTAGTCAGGGAAGCAGCAGGATTACCGTGGAGTTTGAACTTTCAGTTGACATGGAGACTGCTGCAAATGACGTGCGTGATAAGGTTTCGCAGGCACAGCGTCTTTTGCCACGCGATTGCGACCCGCCAACTGTTTCGAAGGCCGATGCTGACGCGCGTCCCATAATGAATATTGCCATTAACAGCAAGAAGCGCTCGCTGCTCGAGCTTTCCGAAATTGCCGATCTTACTCTGAAAGAGCAGCTGCAAACCATTTCGGGCGTTAGCTCGGTTGGCATTTGGGGCGAGAAAAGGTACGCCATGCGTATATGGCTCGACCCTGCGAAGCTGGCCGGGTACCAAATGACTCCGCTTGACGTTAGAAATGCGCTGAATCGTGAAAATGTGGAGCTTCCTGCGGGCAGTATTGAAGGGGCAAACACCGAACTTACCATTCGGGTGCTGGGCCTTATGTCAACACCCGAGGAATTTAACAATTTAATTCTTAAACGTTCTGGCGAGCAGCTGATTAGGGTTCGTGATATCGGAAGGGCTGAGCTGGCCCCCGAAGACCTACGAAGCATTATGAAAATGAACGGTGTGCCTATGGTTTCGGTAGTTGTTATTCCACAGCCCGGGGCAAACCAAATTGAAATTGTGGATGAGGTTTACAAGCGTATCGATTTCATTAAAAAAGACCTGCCCGATGATGTGAATATTGTGGTGGGTTTCGACAACACCCAGTATATAAGGTCGTCAATTAAGGAGGTGCAAACCACCATTTACATTGCATTTTTTCTCGTGGTGGTTATCATTTTTGCCTTCCTTCGCGATTGGCGAACCACCCTTATCCCCATCCTGGTAATCCCCGTTTCGCTGGTTGGCGTATTCTTCATAATGTACCTTGCAGGGTTCAGCATCAACATTTTAACCCTGCTGGCAATAGTGCTCTCCATTGGTTTGGTGGTTGACGATGCCATCATCATGATGGAGAATATCTACGTTAAGATTGAGCAGGGTATGACCCCGTTGGAGGCGGGTGTTAAGGGATCGAACGAAATATTTTTTGCCATCATTGCCACAACCATTACCTTGATTTCCGTATTCTTTCCCATTGTTTTTCTTGAGGGTATGACGGGGAGGCTGTTTCGGGAGTTTAGTATTGTAATTGCAGGAGCAGTTGCCATTTCGGCTTTTGTTGCCCTGACTTTCACCCCCATGCTTTCCACCAAGCTCCTTAAAACCCGGCATACCAGGAGCAAGGCGTATAGCTACACCGAAAAGTTTTTTACCTCGTTGAATAGTGGGTACAGGAATTCGCTAAGCAGCTTTCTGAAGCATAGGTACCTGCCAGTTGTTATTCTTGTGGTAGCTGCTGGCCTGATAGTTCTACTTTGGAAAAGTATCCCTGCCGAAATGGCTCCTATGGAGGATAGATCGCAGGTAAGCCTTAGCGTTACATTCCCCGAGGGGACAACCTACGACTATAGCGCAGCGTATGTTGAGGATGTGGCTGCTTTGGTTGATAAGCTGGTTCCTGAAGCTGAGAAGGCCACTTCGCGTGCATGGAGAGGAGGTGCTTCCATGGATGTAGTTCTGATACCGCCATCGGAGAGAGACCGCTCGCAGCAGGATATTGCCAACATGCTAACCGCTGAACTCAGAAAAAAGACCAAAGCCAGGGTGAATGTAATTCAACAGTCAACATTTGGTGGACAGCGGGCCAGCTTGCCAATCCAGTACGTGCTTCAAGCCCAAAACATTGACAAGCTGCGTGAAATACTCCCTGCTTTCATGGCCGAGGTGCAGGATAATCCAACTTTTACCATGGCCGATGTAAACCTGAGGTTTACCAAACCCGAACTTCAGGTTGAAATCAACCGTGACAAGGCCAACATGCTTGGGGTTTCAACCCAAAATATCGGTCAAACCCTTCAACTCGCCCTTAGCGGGCAGCGTTTTGGGTACTTCATCATGAACGGGAAGCAATACCAAATTCTTGGCGAGCTGCCACGTGCTACCCGCAATGAACCCCTCGATTTGAAATCGCTTTACGTTCGCAGCGATGCAGGACAAATGGTACAGCTCGATAATTTTGTTGAGGTGAAGGAGTCGACCGCTCCCCCTCAGCTTTACCGCTACAACAGGTTTGTTTCGGCAACCATATCGGCCGGGCTGGCAGAGGGAAAGACCATTAGCCAGGGAATTGAGGAGATGGATAAAATTGCCGCCAAAACTCTCGACGATACTTTTAGAACAGCTCTGGCTGGTGACTCGAAGGACTTCACAGAAAGTTCATCAAGCCTTATGTTTGCATTTGCCATGGCCATTGTGCTCATTTTCCTTGTTCTAGCTGCCCAGTTCGAAAGCTTTAAGGACCCTGTAATCGTAATGATGACCGTTCCCCTTGCCTTGGCCGGAGCTTTAATCTTCATGTGGTACTTTAACATCACGATGAACATATTCAGCCAGATTGGAATCATCATGCTTATTGGGTTGGTTTCAAAAAACGGAATTCTTATTGTTGAGTTTTCGAACCAACGTAAAAATGCCGGCATGAGCAAACTTGATGCTGTAAAGTATGCTGCTGCAGCACGTTTTCGTCCTATTCTGATGACGAGCCTATCGACAATTTTGGGAATTCTACCCCTGGCGTTAGGTCTGGGCGAGGGAGCGCAAAGTCGCGTTGCAATGGGAACTGCTGTGGTTGGAGGTCTTACCGTTGCTACCTTCCTTACACTTTACGTTATACCCGGTGTTTACCTGCTGATTTCCAGCGAATCTGCTGCAGGTAAAGCGGCAAACTCAAAAGGGCGGGATGTCGAAGGTATTGAGCAGTAGCCGCTAATTTGGTTAATGTTTTGATGGGGTTTCCACACTTGGACGTAGCTACTTTTATAGATTTGCATTCTGAAACCAATTGATATTCAAACTGATAAATATTAAATACTGATGAATGGAAAGTTTGATTTAATGAACCAAACAACACCCTCAGCATTGGCAACTCCAATGGCCAAAAGGATTTTTACTATTACCCTTCTGATATGCCTGTGTAGCGGCTTATCCAAATCACAGGAGCTATTCGATTTGAGCTCATGCATTAAGGCTGGCCTCGAGCAAAATTTTTCTATACTGATAGCCCGCAATCAGGAAAAAATTGCCTCAAATAACTATACCGTAGGGAATGCCGGATACCTGCCTACGCTCAGCGGCTCGGGAAGATACGGAGGAACTATCAACACCACTCACCAGTCGTTTACCGATGGATCGGAGAGCGAGGCCAATGGTGTGAACAATACATCGGGGGTGGTTGGGGTTGACCTGAACATGACCATTTTTAACGGATTCAAGGTGAAGGCAACCTACCAGAAGCTTAACGAAATGAAGCAGCTGGGCATACTGAACACTCAGCTGGAAATGGAAAATCTTGCAGCAGAAATTGCTTCCGAGTATTTCTTTTTCATCCAGCAGCTCAACCTTTACAATAACATGGCATACGCCGTGGAGCTTTCGCACGAGCGGGTTAGAATTGATGAGGAGAGGTACCTGCTGGGTTCTTCTTCAAAAGTTGACCTGCTGCAGTCCATAGTGTATCTTAATTCCGACAGCTCCAGATTTGCCAAGCAGAAGGAGGTGCTTAGAGCTTCGCAGGTGCGACTTTTCAAGCTAATGGGCAACGTTGACTTGGGATATGACATTAGGCCAAAGGATACGGTCATTTCAATTAATGATGGGTTGCTTTACGATGATTTGCTGGCCTCAACCATGGATCAAAACACCTCCCTGCAAATTGCCCGAAGAAATACAACAATATCGCAGTACGACTACAAAATTATCGCTTCCCGTTCGTACCCCTACCTTAACCTTACATCGGGATATGACTATTCATTCAACGATTATGAAACCGGAACCGTAAAAAGTCAGCAAATTCATGGCTTAAGCTATGGTCTTACTCTTGGAGTTGATATTTTTGACGGCTTCAACCGCAAGCGCGAACGGACAAACGCAGCTATTGAAATAGAAAATCGGGAGCATGAGTATAGCGATGTGGTGCAGGGAGTAAAAGCCGACTTGCTAACCATTTACTATGCCTATCAGAACAACCTCAAGCTGCTGAAACTTGAAGAGCAAAACCTTTCTGTAGCCCGTGAAAACCTGGAAATTGCCATGGAACGCTATAGGCTGGGCGATTTGTCGGGGCTTGAACTAAGGGAAGTCCAGAAAAGTTTACTCGATGCCGAAGAGAGGCTTATCTCCGTTAAGTTCCAAGCAAAGCTAGCCGAAATTTCTCTATTCCAAATTTCAGGGAAAATCATGAGCTACCTTTAAATTTCAGCTCCCAGGGCTGTGGCATGATCAAAGACGTTCTAGCTGATCGATTGGCTTTACAGGTTGAATTTTGAGTTAACCTGTTAATTATCAGGATAAAGGTTTGGTAGAATGCTGCTTATAAAGGGTGTTAGCAGTAACACCCATGGAAAATACCCGGTAGGTATAGCTATCCTTTCAGAGCATTTCTTGTTTTGTAGAGTCTAAGGCTATTACCATGCAGGGGGGGAGCTGCTGGTTTGCTAAAACCTAAAAAACAGCAAAAAAATAGCGCCTACGAGTATCCGGTAGTAGCCAAAATACTTAAAGCCGTAATTTTCTACTATTTTTAAGAAGACTTTTACGGCAAGCCATGCGGTAAAAAAGGCTACCACAAATCCCGTTGCCAGCAAAACAACCTCGTGAGAGGTAAAGCTAATTGGAGTTTTCAGCAAATCATACCCAGAGGCGGCAATCATGGTTGGAACGGCAAGTAGAAACGAGAATTCGGTTGCCTGTTTTTTGTCAAGTCCGTTAAAAACTCCCCCAATAATTGTGGCTGCTGCCCTTGACACTCCGGGAATCATGGA
>Ga0302252_1001362_pt1 | contig 14332 bp, 11 predicted proteins | sample AAG_RA_Leu_MG_FD_193511 | JGI IMG/M metagenome (GOLD analysis project Ga0302252, IMG submission 193511) | Enriched activated sludge microbial communities from anaerobic digester in WTTP, New Holstein, Wisconsin, United States - AAG_RA_Leu | ecosystem: Engineered > Bioreactor > Anaerobic >...
GTGTTGGCGTCAGTGAGATAGGGTTTGCCGCCTTGGGCTTTGATCCGATCAACGATCCGGCGCACAAACTGGGGACGGATATAGCCCAGGTTGCCCGGCTCCCCAAAATGGAGCTTGATCGCCACCAAATCCTGGAGCTCGATCATCTCCTCCATTCCCGCCAGGGCGCACAACCGTTCCATTTTGTCCAGCAGATTGTTGCCGCTGGAGGTCCGCATGTCGGTAAAATATACATCCGCCGGCATTGTCTTTCCCTCCTTTTTAACCATCCCGATCATCCTGCAACACCAATTCTTCCAGCACCGCCGCCACCCCGTCCGCCTCATTGTCCGGGGCTACGTAATCCGCACGGGATTTGACTTCCGGCCGGGCGTTGCCCATGGCCACCCCCAGCCCGGCATACTCCAGCATCTCGATGTCGTTGAAGCTGTCCCCGATCGCCATCACCTCTTCCCGGGGCACTCCGAAATGCTCGGCCAGGACCTGCAGGGCCCGGCCCTTGGTGGCTTCCGGATGCAGCACTTCCAGGTAATAGGGTTTGGATTTGGTGATATGCACCCGCTCCCCCAACTCCCGGCGCAGCTGCTCTGCCAGTTGATCGAGCAGCTCTTCCCGCCAGTTGATGACCAGAATTTTGGTCGGCTCCGGGCAGAACCGCTCCAGCTCCGGGACCAAAGTCACCGCCACTCCGGCCATCCGAGAATAGTGCTCCCCCTCCGGGGTCAGCCGCTCCATGCAGAGCTGATCCTGATAGTAGACCTGGAGATGGTAGCCGTTGGGCCGGATGGCCGCCAGCACCGATCCCGCCAATTCCGCTGGAACCGGCCGGGAATAGAGCACCTCGCCCGACTCCGAGTTCTTGACCAGCGCGCCCTGGTAAGTGATCAGGGGCAGGTCCAGCCCCAATTGCCGGGCATAGGGCAACGCCGACCGAAACATCCGGCCGGTGGCCAGAGTAACCACCACTCCCTGCCGCCGGGCCCGGAGAATCGCCGCCTTGACCCGTTCCCGGATCTGCAGCTGATTGTCGAGCAACGTATCATCGAGATCGATTGCCACCAGGCGGTAACCGCCCAAACTGCCTTCACTCCTCTTCCCGTAAAAACTCCCAGACCGCCTGGGCTACCGTCCGGTTCATGCCCGGCGCCGCCGCCAGTTCTTCCACTTCCGCCTGCCGGATCCGGGCCAGCGATCCGAAATGGCGGAGCAGGGAGCGCCGCCGCTTGGGCCCCACCCCCGGGACATCCTCCAGCCGGGAGTGGAGGGTGCTCTGCCGCCGGCGGCGGCGATGGGCGGTGAGCGCGAAGCGGTGGGCTTCATCCCGCACCTGCTGCAGCAGCTGGAGAGCGGCGGAATGCGCCGGCCAGCTCCGAGGCTCCGCCTCCCCGCGCACGAATACCTGCTCCTGCTGTTTGGCCAGACTAACCACCGGCAGCTCCAGCCCCAGTTCCGCCAACACTTGAACGGCGGCTCCCAGCTGCCCTTTGCCGCCGTCAATCAGCACCAAATCGGGCAGCTGCTCAAAGCCGGGACTGCCCCGGAGCGCCCGCTCGAATCGCCGCTTCAGCACTTCCGCCAGAGAAGCGTAGTCGTCGGGGCCGTCCACCCGTTTGATCCGGAATTGGCGGTAGTCCCGGACAGCCGCCGCCCCGTCCTGAAAGACCACCATCGAGCCCACCGCGTCCGCGCCCTGGAAGTTGGAGATGTCGTAGCCTTCGATCCGCTCCGGCAGCTCCGCCAGTCGCAGCTCCTGCTGCAGCCGAGCCAGCGCCCGCTGCCCCCGTTCTTCCTCCCCGCCCTGCTGCTGGAGCCGCTCCTCCAGCGCCAGCCGGGCGTTCTTGCCCGCCAGTTCCACCAATTCCCGCTTCTCCCCCCGGCGGGGAACGGCCAAGGCCACCGCTCCCCGCCGCCGTTCCCGCAGCCAGTTTTGGAGCAGCTCACGCTCGCCCGGGGGCAGCTCCAAAGGCAGCAGGATCCGGGGCGGGATCCCTTCCACCCGGGCGTAGTACTGGGCCAAAAAGGCGGCCAGCAATTCCTCCGGCGAGCTTTCTCCCGCCCCCTGCAGCCAGTAGCTTTCCCGGCCCACCAGCTTGCCGGCGCGGACAAAGAAAACCTGCACCACCGCCCGTTCCCAGCCCTGGGCCACTCCGAGCACGTCCTGGTCCACCTCCCGGGTGGAAACCATCTTCTGCTTTTCGACCATGGTCTGCAGCGCCCGGACCTGATCTCGGAGCCGGGCTGCCCGTTCAAAATCGAGGTCGGCCGCCGCCGCTGCCATCCGTTGATTAAACTCGGCCAGCAGCGCCTCTCCCCGTCCCTCCAGGAACAAGCCGACCTGTTCGACCAGAGCGGCGTATTCTCCGCCGTCCACCCCGCCCCCGCAGGGGCCCAGGCAGCGGCCGATATGGGCATTGAGGCAGGGCCGCTCCCGTCGCCGAAGTTTGCTTTCCTTGCAAGTCCGGAGTGGAAACACTGCTTCCAGCAGCCGCCGGGTCTGGGCCAGGGCGGTGCCATCGGTATAGGGGCCGAAATAGCGGGCGCCGTCAGCGACAATCCGCCTACTCAAGAGCAGCCGGGGGTATTCTTCAGCCAGGGTCAGCTTGAGGTAGGGCAGGGTCTTGTCGTCATTGAGCCGGACATTGTACTTAGGACGATGGAACTTGATCAGATTGCATTCCAGCACCAGCGCCTCCACCTCGGAGTCGGTGACGATATAGTCCAGATCAACCACCTGGGCTACCATCGCCTGGGTCCGGGGGAGCAGATTGGCGGTCGCCTGAAAATAGGAGCGCACCCGACTGCGCAGGCTGCGGGCCTTGCCGACATAGAGCACCCGCGACCGGCGGTCCTTCATCAGATAGACCCCCGGCTGCTCGGGCAGCAGCCGCAGCCGTTCGGCCAGCCGCACTTCGACTGCCGGTGGCCCGTCCGGATTCGCTGCCGGGAGGCTGACCGGGGTTGCCTGGGATATTGTTGGTTCCGGCTGCATTTTCAGCTTCATGCTCCGCCCATTCACTCGATTGAGGGTCGAAATGCTTGTCTCCATCCCTGCGGTTTCGGTTTCAGGGTAGCAGAATCCCGGATAGCTGTCCAGAAAGGGCTCTAAGCTCTATCAAATACTATTTCTCCAGAATTCAGCCAACCTTTCTGTTGTCCAGATATGCCGGGAATTAATCTGCAATTGATATGCCCAAAGTTTTACAATCTAAGGGCAAAACCAAGTGCCAGCTAAGCACAACCTCGATTGTATCTCGCTGGCATCTAACAAAAGAAGGATTTAAGAGATTGTTCAGCCACCTCGTCTAGCTGTTCCGGCAACACCAAGGGAGATAGTAATGTTTATAAGAAGACTACGCCGTTTGAGGCATTTGTAATGGATTGCAATTTTTCCCTCCGAATATTCTATAAAGAGCTGGCGCTTTGGGGCTTTGAAGACATCGCATCTAACGACTGAAAATAAGTTCTTTTTCTATAAGAATAGTTTGCGATATATGTAAAATCTGCAGGAAATAAATAGATTCACGTCGAAACCCATCCGGTCGAAAAGAGCGTAGAATACACAACATTCATCATCGAGAGAAGGAAGGAGTGCCGTAGTAAACCTGACAAGCTGCGTTTAGCCTTTTCATAACCATCTCATTGAAAGGGGCGATTGATTCTTGAAAAGCATCAGAAGAATAGCAACTGGAATCATTACTTTACTTGCTTTCTATTCCTTACTTTTAGGAACTGCATTCGCTGGGGATGTGATTCGTGGCTCAGATGGACTACCGAGCAAGCCAGTTGTCGAGCAAGCGATCGACAATAGTTCCAGCGCAGATTCCGATAAAATCCCGGGAGCTCTGTATGTTTCGAACAAGCAGGTGCTTTTTCTAAACTACGCCGGCGACAACACTGCCAATATTGGAAATACTGGTGATAGCGGTTATTCAATGTTCGCAAAACTATTCAATGATCAAGACTTCTCGGTCGAAGAAAAATCCATCGGTGTTATTACTCAAGACAGCTTAACTGGATATGATGCAGTTATCTTGACGTGGTTAAAAAGCAAGACATTCAGCACAGAAGAGTCGAATACAATATTTAGCTACGCTCAGCAAGGCGGCAATGTCCTTTTAATTGGTGAACACGGATTGTACTCAGATACTTGGAATAACAATTTCAACGTGTTCGGGGAAAAGTTTGGGGTTACAACTGCTGAAAACTTTTTAGAAGATCAAAACAATTATCAAGAAAATGAGTATTGGCCGATCATTTCAGATTTCAAGAATCATGCAATAACCAATGGACTGAGAAAAATCGTATATATAGCGGGAAGTTCACTGAACTTGGATGATGCCGGTACAGGGATAGCATTTACGTCTTCTGTCGCTACCCCAGCTGGGCGGCAGCCAATAATTGCAGCAACAGAAATTAATCAGGGAAGGTTTGTAACAACTTGTGATTCAAACCTGTTCAACAACAAGTACATCGAATTCCAAGACAACAAAATGCTTGTTGAGAACATCGTCAAATGGCTTGCAGAAGCAGATTATGGGCCTTTGCCGCCGACTAATTTTAAAGCAACTAAGATCTCATTAGGCTTTACCATTTTCAACCTAACTTGGAATCCAACCCAAACCCCCAATGTCAGTAAGTATAATCTTTACTGGTCGATAAACCCAGAGTATGGCTTCGTTCGCATAGCAGAAGACATTACGGCAACCAAGATCCAGGTGTTCCCTGGGAACGAGCAGACTTGCTACTTTGCCGTTACAGCAGTCGACGAAAATGGGAATGAATCTGAAAAATCGGAAGTCGTGAAAGTCGATTTGAAGGTTCCCGGCAACGGATTCAAGCTCCCTTCAGGATTTGGCAACTGGTAACAAGATACTATTGAGATATGGAGGTTGAAACATGTCGGTAAAACGTTTTGCACTGCTCGCGGTTCTTTGCCTGACGATCCTGCTTTGCTTCGGGACTGTCTGTCAAGCTGCGATTGTCGAAATAACCAAGGTTGAATTTATTGATACAAATGTTGTGCAGGTCGACTATAAAGTCAGCGAAACCATTTACTGGGCACGCATCAGCGGTCAATGTGATGGTGGGCAGGAAATAGGTCTATTAAATCTATGGAATAGTTATGGAGCTGTTGACGCTGGAAACTATACAAAAACTGTGAATGTGAATAATGTGGGGAACATTGGAACAGCCAAGAAAACTAAAATATCTATCCATTACAACTATTACGACATGAAGATATGGAATTTATGGCGGCTGACCATGTATTACGATAAGGTCTCGAAGAGTATTGATATCGAGAAAGTTTTCAAGAACACAATGTTCGTATCGTTACCAAACGGGATAGTGTTTAAGGTACCGGTCGAAAATCAAAGTAAGATTGATCCTTTGCTCAGCTACGCTGGCAGCAAAGTCGGATCAGAAGTAAAAAAACTTGGCTTAACCAAGTTTATTGGTCCATTTGGTAAAGTTGCTGAAAAGGTATGGGGATTGATGGAATTCACGAACACCATCAATAATCCCAAGGGATTCAAGAAAGCAATCGCTTGGAAGACATTTTCATATTGCATGCAAGAAGCATATCCGAACGATTTCTGGGCGACTCTTGATGATGAACTCCAAAGCTGGCGCAACAAGTCATTAACCGATTCCAATTTGACAGCCGAAGACATTGAATATGTAATGGAGTACAGTGGATATTTCAGAGGTTACTATGTTTTAAGCACGGTTGACAGTTTTGCCTCCGTTTTCCAAAACGCAGTTGCCTTTCTATACTAGTCATAAGCGAATTCCCCTATACGAAGGCAAAGAGTCTTGTTGCATATTACAAGACTCTTATTCGTGTCGAATAATATGGACAAACTCACCACATACAGTGCAAATCATTCTAAACGCACATTGAGTAACTATTATTGTTTAAATTTGGTTTCTGATAAGCGAGTGATCCAAGATCCCTCTCCCAAGTCAGAAATTTGGCGATTAAATCAACACAACTGGCTAGAGAAAGAACGTGGCTCAATGTCAAGTTCAGAGATTTTTCAGCATTGATTTCTTTGCGATTCCAAGGATTCCGTCGTGAATAAACTGCCGGACCGCGTTTTTCATAATCCTCAAGAACCGCGTGTGGCGGGGTGTGAAAATCCTGATTTCCGACCATCATTCCGAACTGGGCAAAGCGGTCAAGAAACATTTTCTGAAACTACATGGCAGCGCTGCATGATCGATTTCCTGCAGAATTTGCTGGGGGCAGCCCCAAAAACTGACAGAGCGAAATCCACCAAAAGATACGGATAATCCTCGATGCCGCTGAACCGCTATCCGCCCCGCTACTTGAAAGAGTGTGTAAAATAAATTGTGCTTCTGCTCTTTCCGAATATAATAATGAAACGGAAAGGCAGGAATACATATGGAGAAAAAGAAACTGGTCTCCAGAGCTGAGATCAAACAGTTCATCAAAGAGAATGACTTAAAGAGCGTTCAAGACGTCCAGAATGTCCTAAAAGACCTCTTCGCAGAAACCCTGCAAGAGATGCTGGAGGTCGAATTGGACACAACCCTGGGCTACGAAAAGAACGAGGTTCAAAACAAAAAGACTAATAACCGGCGCAATGGGCATAGCCCGAAAACCGTGCGCAGCGAGTTTGGCGAAATCGATATCCAGATACCCCGCGACCGCGAAGGCGAGCATGATCCGCTAATCGTCAAAAAGCATCAGAAGAATGTAACTGGTATCGAAGACCAAGTATTGGCTCTTTACGCCAAAGGGGTCAGTACTCGGGATATCCAGGATCATCTGGAGCGATTGTACGGGATTGAGGTTTCGCCAACGCTAATATCCAATATAACCAACAAAATCATGCCGATAGTCAAGGAGTGGCAGAACCGGCCGCTGCAGAAAATCTATGCAGCCGTCTTCCTGGATGCGATCCATTTCAAAGTCAAGCAGGACGGCCAGATTGTCAACAAGGCAGCCTATATGGTAATAGGGATCGATCTAGACGGCAACAAAGATGTATTGGGCATCTGGATCGGAGAAAACGAATCGGCCAAGTTCTGGCTCACTGTCTTAAACGAAATAAGAAACCGGGGGGTTCAGGACATTCTCATCGTTAGCGTGGACAACCTGACTGGTTTTAGTGAAGCCATTTCGGCCTGCTATCCTGATGCTGAAATCCAGAAATGCATTGTGCACCAGGTGAGAAATTCCATCCGCTATGTCTCGTACAAAGATGTCAAGAAGATAACAGCCGCCTTAAAAACCATTTACACGGCACCTTCTGAGCCCGCTGCCAGCGAAGAGCTAAACCAATTTGAGGTTGCCTGGGGAAATAAATATCCGCTCATAGTCCGATCCTGGCGCAACAATTGGGCGGAGATTTCGACCTTCTTTAAGTATCCGCCGGAAATCAGAAAGATCATCTATACGACAAATATGATTGAAAGTTACCACCGCCAACTCCGCAAAATAACTAAGGGCAAAAGCATATTCCCGACGGATGAAGCACTCTTAAAGATGCTATACATGGCCACTCAGGATGTCTTGCGAAAATGGACCGGCCGAGTTCAGAATTGGGGACAGATATTATTACAGCTTTCGATATTCTTTCCTGACAAAGTCAAGGCGCACTTACGTTGAACAGTCGGAAGAAGGGCAAAGCACAAATTTATTGACAGACCCACTTGAAACAGCAGTTCAACGCAACATATGCTGACAAGCTGCCTTGAAAAAAGACTGTTCTACAGTTTAACCGTCACCTACCCGGGAACGATCCCCACCGAAGTCGAAGCCCGGCTCTTTACTTCCGATTTCAGCACCAAGCCGGGGCATACCGGTATCGGGCTCTACAACAGCCGCCAGCTGGCGGAGAAGCTGCACGGCAAGCTCGACTATCTGCCCGGACCGGACAATCTGATCAGTTTCCGACTGGTCCTGCCTAAACTCTGATTCAAACTAGTCCCCTTATTCTTTAATCGCCTTTTTCTTGGTATTCGGAACCTTGATGACATAGAACGAAAACTGGCTATCCTGGTCGGCGGCTAACGCATGGGCAATATGCGCCGGACTCACAACGATGTCCCCCGCCTCCACTACCTGGCTTTCTTCTCCAATCGTAACGGTGCCTTTACCCTCGATCACCTGGAACAAGACATCAACCGGGGTCTTGTGAGCAGGGACTTTCTCGCCGGGTTCCAGCAGCAGGTTAATAATGCCGACGTCGGGTAAATCCACTATCGGCTTGCCTTTCACTCCCCAACCGGTCTGCCCGAACGACAGCTTGGCGACCTTGATCACTTCCATGCCATTGCCTCCTTCCAAATTTTCCAGCGATTTGCCTATTTAAATTCCCTCTTGCTTTTTAAAGCGACCAGTCTGAAAGAACTGGTCGCCATTGCTATTGATCATTTTGCTCCTGAGTCTGTTTTCTGTCCGCCGAACTGCTCTTCCAGCCAAGTCCGAATTTCGTCCCGCACTCTTTCAAAGGATTCCAGGATTTCCTGATCGCTGCCCTCGCTGCGGGCACTGCTGAAACTGTGATGCAAAACCTGTCGGCCGGGAAAAAAGGGACAGGCTTCCTTGGCCGCATCACAGACCGTTACCACATAATCGAACTCTGCTCCCCGGTATTCATCGAGACTTTTGGAGCGCTGGCTGGACATATCCACCCCCAATTGCGACATGACCCGGCTGACGTAGGGACTGATCTGCGAAGGAACGAGACCGGCACTGTAAGCCGCAAACCGATCTGGGTAGAGCATTCGCAGCAGCGCTTCGGCAATTTGGGAGCGACCAGAATTCCGATTGCAGATGAATAGTACCTTTTCCCGAGGCTTGTTTTCCTGTCCAGAGTGCACTGGCTTCCCTCCCACTTGATTCCGCTTCAATGAATCTTTCTCTCAGAAATCGAATTGCGGTTAACATTTGTTTTATAATTATAAACTTATTGTTATGGGCAAATCAATATTTTCAGCTGCCCATAGCTATTTCTCCCAGTAGGAACACCTTCATTACCATGAACCGAAGCTCTGCTTCAAAAAGCATCGCCGAAATCGGTCATTATTCCACGAACTGCAGCTTATAGAATCTGAACATGCTAAAATAGTATGGACTTTTTGTTCCGGGGAGCGCCAGCCGCAACCGGCAGGAAGTACTTAATTCAACCGAGGAGAGATACCGTTATGAAGAAGCTCCTGATTTTTCTGCTGCTTATGGTCAGCAGCGTCGGGTTCCTGGGTTGCAGCCGCCAAGCGCCACCCCCCCCGCCGGAAAAAGTGATCACGATCGGGGTTATGCCCGACGTGGGGTCGATCCCTCTGGTCATCGCTGAAAAGAACGGCTATTTCCAAAAAGAAGGGGTCCAAGTCAAAATCGAACCCTTCAACAGCGCCAAAGACCGGGACAGCGCCCTTCAAGGCGGCAAGCTGGACGGGGTGTTGACCGACATGCTGGCCGTGGTTTTTGCCAATGAAGGCGGCATCAAGCTGAAAATGGTCGCCAAAGCCGAAGGCAATGTTCAACTGCTGGCGGGCAAAGATTCGGGCATCAACAGCCTCAAGGAAATTGCGGGCCGGAGCGTCGGCCTTTCCACCAATACCGTTATGGAGTACACGGTTGATAAGATGCTGGCATCCGCCGCGTATCAGCCGGAAGCGATCAAGAAGATCGCCATTCCCCAAATTCCGGCCCGGCTGGAAATGCTGCAGGGGAATAAGGTCGACGCCGCCATTCTGACCGAACCGCAAGCCAGCCTGGCAATCAAGAACGGCGCCAAGGTCTTGAGCAGCACCGATCAGCTGGCCAATAATGTCATCGTCCTGGCCTTCTCTGCCCAAACCTTGGAGCAGAATCCGGAGCAGGTCCGGGCCGTTATCCGGGCTTACAACGACGCGGTAGACTACCTCCGCCAGGAACCGAGCGCCAACTACATCGATTTTCTGATTCAGAAGCAGGGGTTCCCAGCCGAGGTCAAGGACACCCTCCAGCTGCCCCGCTACGGCCAGGCGGCGCTGCCCTCGGAGCAGCTCTTGGCTGATGTGGTGCAATGGCTGCAAGCCAAGAACTTGATTAAAGGCAATTATGCATATAAGGATCTGGTCGACGGCCGGTTCTTGAGGTAATGCGGCAGTGATCGAGATCAAAGACCTGACCGTCAGTTATCCCTGGAAAAACCAGGATACTCTGGTCCTCGACAATATCAGCCTCACCATCAATCCCGGGGAGATTTACACCTTTATCGGGCCTTCCGGCTGCGGCAAGTCGACTTTACTCTATGTCTTGTCCGGAATTGTCAAGGATTATCAGGGCAGCATCAGCATGGACGGCCGGCCGATCGATCCCCACACTCAGCGGATCGGCCTGATCTTGCAGAACTACGGTCTGCTGCCCTGGAAAAATGTTTACCACAATGCCTTGCTGGGAGTGAAGATCAAGCGCGACCAGCCGGGGCTGGATGAATACCGGAACTACATTCTCCGGCAGCTGGGGATCGATGCCCTGCTTGACCGCTACCCTAAAGAATTGAGCGGCGGCCAGCAGCAGCGGGTGGCGATCGCCCGGGCCTTCATTCTCAAACCTGATCTGCTGCTGATGGACGAGCCCTTTTCCGCCCTGGACGCAATCACCCGGGAGGAAATGCAGGAGCTCTTTCTCGACATCTGGAAGCTGAACAGTGTCACCACCGTCTTTATCACTCACAGCGTGGATGAAGCTCTCTATCTGGGCCGCAAGATCGTGGTCTTTTCCCCTGCCCCGGGCAGCATCCGGGCGGTTTTGGATAATCCCTGCTTCCAGCTCGATAATTTACGGTTCCGCGACGAATACGCGGAAATGGCCATGAAACTGAGAAAACTGCTGGATAAAGGATGATGACTGTGCAAGCAAAAGAAACCTGGCCGGGAGCGCTCTCCAGCCTGGCGTTTGTGCTGGCGCTCTGGTACGCAGCGGCCCTGATCATCAATCTGCCCATCGTCCCCTCGCCGCTGGCGGTGGGGATTAATATCGCCGAGATCTTTCGGACCAAAATCGAAGTCCATGTGCTCTCCAGCTTGATCCGGGTGCTGGAAGGCATTTCGATTTCGATTCTGATCGGAGTTCCGCTCGGTTTTTTAATGGGCTATTTCGATAAAATCAACACCCTTCTCTCGCCCTTAATCTATTTCACCTATCCGGTGCCCAAAATCGCCCTGCTGCCGGTGGTTATGCTGCTATTCGGCCTGGGCGAAGCCTCCAAGCTGATCATGATCGTCTTGATCGTTATTTTTCAGATCATCATCACCTCCCGAGACGCGGTCCGCAGCATCCCCAATGAAACCTACCGTTCATTACAGTCACTGGGCGCCAGTCCGGCTCAGATCTTTGCCGAGATCATCGTTCCGGCATCCCTGCCGGAAGTTCTGACCGCTACCCGGCTGGCCCTGGGCACCGCTGTTTCCATTCTTTTCTTCACCGAAACCTTCGGGACCGAACACGGCATGGGTTACTTCATCATGGATTCTTGGATGCGGGTCAATTACCTGGACATGTACGCCGGGATCGTGGTCCTCAGCTTCATGGGCTTTTGCGTTTTCGCCCTGATCGATATCGCTGAAAATTATTTGTGCCCCTGGAAATAAGCACCGGTTCAACTTATCGGTTTTATACGATATACTTGGGGTTTAGTAGAGATTGCTCAGCAGGGTCGCGATATAATGTGTTCAGCTGAATCGTTGGAGGGAAAATATGCCAAAAAGAACCGACATCCATAAAATCCTGATCATCGGCTCCGGCCCGATCGTAATCGGACAAGCCTGCGAATTCGACTATTCCGGAACCCAAGCCTGCAAAGCCCTGCGCAATTTAGGCTATCAAATCGTTCTGGTCAATTCCAATCCGGCCACCATCATGACCGATCCCGGCATCGCCGATGTGACCTATATCGAGCCACTCACCCTCAAGAGCCTGACCAACATCATCGACAAGGAACGCCCCGACGCGCTGCTCCCCAATCTGGGCGGACAGTCGGCCCTGAATCTCAGCTCGGAACTGCACAAAGCCGGAGTGCTGGAAAAATACAACGTCAAAGTCATTGGGGTGCAGGCCGACGCCATCGAGCGCGGGGAAGACCGCATCGCTTTCAAGGAAACGATGAACCGGCTGGGGATTGAAATGCCGGCCAGCCGACCCGCCTACAGCGTTGAAGAAGCGGAAAAGATCGCCCAGGAGCTCGGTTATCCGGTGGTCATCCGGCCGGCCTACACCATGGGCGGCACCGGCGGCGGCCTGGTTTACAACCTGGAAGAATTGAAAACCGTCGCCAATCGGGGCATCGCCGCCAGTCTGGTCGGCCAGATTCTGGTCGAAGAATCGGTTTTGGGCTGGGAAGAGCTGGAGCTGGAAGTGGTGCGGGATGCCAAGAATCAGTTGATTACGGTCTGTTTCATTGAAAATATCGACGCTATGGGCGTGCATACCGGCGATTCCTTTTGCGCCGCCCCGATGCTGACCATCAGCCCTGAGCTGCAGCAACGGCTGCAGCGCTACGCCTACTCGGTGGTGGAGGCAATCGAAGTGGTGGGCGGGACCAATGTCCAGTTCGCCCATGATCCCAAAACCGGCCGGGTGGTGATTATTGAAATCAATCCCCGCACCTCCCGTTCCTCGGCCCTGGCGTCCAAAGCCACCGGCTTCCCCATCGCCCTGGTTTCGACCATGCTCGCCGCCGGCCTCACCTTGGATGAGATCCCCTACTGGCGGGACGGAACCCTGGACAAGTACACTCCCTCCGGAGATTATGTGGTGATCAAATTCTCCCGCTGGGCTTTTGAGAAGTTCCCCGGCTCCCTGGACAAGCTGGGCACCCAGATGCGGGCGGTGGGAGAAGTGATGAGCATCGGCAAAAATTATAAAGAAGCCTTCCAAAAAGCGATCCGCTCTTTAGAAATCGGCCGCTACGGCTTAGGCTTCGCCAAGGATTTCAACCAGCGCTCCCGGGAGGAGCTGCTGACGATGCTGGCCGAACCATCCAGCGAACGGCAGTTCATCATGTACGAAGCTCTGCGCAAAGGCGCCGATGTCGACCATCTCTATCGGCTGACCCATATCAAACCCTGGTTCATTCAGCAGATGAAGGAACTGGTCGAACTGGAAGAAAAGCTTCTGGCTTACACGGCCGGTGATCTGCCCGACGATTTGCTCGTCGAGGCCAAAAAGGCCGGCTTCGCCGACCGTTATTTGGCCCAGCTGCTGAATCTCCCCGAAACCGAGATCCGGCGGCGGCGGACCGAGCTGGGAGTCGTCGAAGGCTGGGAGGCGGTACCGGTCAGCGGTGTGGAGAACGCCTGCTACTACTTCTCTACTTATAACGCGCCCGACCAGACCACGGTCAGCGACCGGCCCAAAGTGATGGTGCTGGGGGGAGGCCCCAACCGCATCGGCCAGGGCATCGAATTCGATTACTGCTGCGTCCATACCGCTTTTGCCCTGCGCGATCTGGGCTTCGAAACGGTGATTGTCAACTGCAATCCGGAAACCGTTTCCACTGACTACGACACTTCCGACAAACTCTATTTCGAGCCGCTGACGGTGGAAGATGTGCTCAGCATCTATGAAAAAGAGCAGCCGCTGGGGGTGATCGTCCAGTTCGGGGGGCAGACCCCGCTCAACATCGCCGCCGAGCTGACCAAAGCCGGGGTGAAAATCCTGGGCACCACGCCGGAAACGATCGACCTCGCCGAGGATCGCGACCGCTTCCGGCAGATCATGGAGAAGCTCGCCATCCCCATGCCGGAATCGGGCATGGCGGTCAATATCGAGCAGGCCCTGGCCATCGCCAACCGGATCGGTTATCCGCTGATGGTCCGCCCTTCGTATGTCCTGGGCGGTCGGGGCATGGAAGTCGTCCATGACGAAGAAATGCTCCGCCAGTATGTCGCCGCCGCGGTCGGCGTCACCCCGGAACGGCCGATTCTGATTGACCGTTTCCTCAACGATGCGATCGAAGCCGAAGCCGACGCCATCGCCGACGGCGAAGACGCCTTCGTGCCGGCGGTGATGGAGCATATCGAGCTGGCCGGCATCCACTCCGGAGACTCGGCTTGTGTGATTCCCCCGATCAGCATCCCCGAAAAACATATCGCCACCATTATCGAATACACCAAGCGGATCGCCAAGGAACTCAACGTGATCGGCCTGATGAATATGCAGTATGCCATCGCCGATGATCGGGTCTATGTTTTGGAAGCCAATCCCCGGGCCTCGCGGACCGTGCCCCTGGTGTCCAAGGTCTGCAATATATCCATGGCCCGGATCGCCACCGAAATCATGATGGCCGCCAATGCCGGCCGGAAATACTCGGTC
>Ga0302252_1001363_pt1 | contig 14311 bp, 11 predicted proteins | sample AAG_RA_Leu_MG_FD_193511 | JGI IMG/M metagenome (GOLD analysis project Ga0302252, IMG submission 193511) | Enriched activated sludge microbial communities from anaerobic digester in WTTP, New Holstein, Wisconsin, United States - AAG_RA_Leu | ecosystem: Engineered > Bioreactor > Anaerobic >...
AGTCAAGGTTGTCTTACCATGGTCAACGTGTCCAATGGTACCGATATTGACGTGTGGTTTTGTGCGTTCAAATTTTTCTTTTGCCATTTTTTCCTCCTTAATAAATTAAGGCTTTTGTATTTCGTTACGACAAGACTTTTTCTGCTATATTTTTAGGAACTTCGCTATAATGCGAAGGTTCCATTGTATACACAGCACGGCCTTGTGTCAAGCTTCTTAACGAACTCGCGTATCCAAACATCTCAGAAAGTGGTGCAAAGGCTTGTATTATTTTTAAGTTACGTTTTTCACTAATGTGCTTAATGTCTACTCGTCGGGAATTTAAGTCTCCTATTACATCTCCTAGATATTCTGTTGGTGTTGTAATTTCAATTTCCATAATTGGTTCAAGAAGTACTGGCGATGCCTTTCTCATTCCTTCCGATAATGCATAAGTAGCTGCCATCGTGAACGCCAAATCCGAAGAATCAACTTCGTGGAATGAGCCATCCACCAGCTTAACGTTTATGTCTATAACCGGGAAACCCGCAAGAACGCCATTTTTTGCTCCTTCAATGACGCCTTTTTTTACAGAAGGTATGTATTCTCTTGGTATTGTGCCGCCTTTAATAAGATTTTCAAATTCGACACCGGCACCTCTTTTAGATGGTGATATTTCAAATATAACATGTCCGTATTGTCCATGACCACCAGTTTGTTGTATAAATTTTCCTTCACATCGCATAAATTTAGTTATAGTTTCTTTATATGCAACGTGCGGTTTACCAATATTTGCACCGACGTTAAATTCGCGGAACATTCTATCGACAATAATTTCAAGGTGCAGTTCGCCCATTCCGGAAATTACTGTCTGCCCGGTTTCAAGGTTATATCTAACTCTAAATGTTGGATCTTCATCTTGCAGTTTATGTAGCGCATTGGCCAACTTGTCCTGGTCCGCTTTTGTCTTAGGTTCTATTGATAGATACGCGACTGGTTCAGGAAAATTGATTTCTTCGACTAAAAGCGGATGAGCCTCATCCGTTAGAGTGTCTCCAGTTTTTGTAATTTTCAGTCCAACGCAAGCCACTATATCGCCGGCATACGCTTCTTCAACTATGCTCTGTTTGTTTGCATGCATTCTGACAAGTTTATTTATTCTTTCGGTTTTTTGCCTGTTTACATTGTATACTTCGGAACCTGATTTTAAAGTTCCTGAATATACACGCACAAAAACTAATTTTCCTACAAAAGGATCACTCATAATTTTAAAAGCTAAAAAACAAAGTTTTTCGTCTTTGCGGGCTTTTCTTGTTTCTTGTTTGTCTGTTTCTGGATTTTTGCCAATGATCATAGGAACGTCAATTGGAGATGGCAGATAATCGCAAATTGCATCTAAAAGCAATTGAATTCCTTTATTTTTTAGAGAAGAACCGCATAATATGGGTACAAATTTGTTTGATACAACAGTTCTTCTTATGGCTTTTTTTAAATCATCGTTTGTTATTTCTTTGTTGTGGATATATTTGTCAAGTAATATATCGTCATTTTCTGAAACTTTTTCAATCAAAATGTGTCGTTGTTTGCTGGCCTCTTCCAACAGATCCGCAGGTATTTCTTCAAATGTTAATTTTATATCAGTATCTTCATCAACTTCTTTAAAAAAAACAACACGCATTTCTACTAAATCTATAATGCCGCTGTATGAAGATTCATGTCCAATAGGCATTTGTATAGCAGCAGCAGACGATGTTAATCTTTCATGTATCTGATTTATTGTCCCATTAAAATCAGCACCAACGCGGTCCATTTTATTTATAAATGCCATTCTTGGAACCGAAAATTTGTCAGCATGATGCCATACGCTTTCACTTTGCGGTTCTACGCCGCCAACTGCACAAAAAACAACCACAGCACCATCAAGAATTTTTAGCGATCTTACGACCTCGACGGTAAAATCAACATGGCCTGGCGTATCAATTATATTTATTTTTTTATCTTGCCAAAAACATGTTGTATTTGCCGCCATAATTGTTATTCCTCGTTCCTGCTCTTGTTGCATCCAATCCATTGTCGCAGTTCCTTCATGAACTTCTCCCATGCGATATATTTTACCAGTATAGTAAAGAATTCTTTCGGTAGTTGTGGTTTTTCCTGCATCAATATGTGCAATAATACCGATGTTTCTTGTATTTAGAAGTTGCTGCATAAAATTGTCGTTTGGTTTCATTTTTATCTTTTCAAGTGTTAAAGTTACACTCATTTTAAATAGGGTTGTTGTTTAAAAAATATTACCACCTATAATGTGCGAAAGCTTTATTAGCTTCTGCCATTTTGTGGGTATCTTCACGCTTTTTAATCGCAGAGCCTTGGTTATTGTATGCATCAGAAAGCTCATCCGCAAGCTTTTCTGCCATACTTTTACCTTTTTTGGCTCTTGCAAAATCTCTTATCCAGCGTAATGCTAAATATATACCGCGTTCTTTTTTTACTTCCACAGGTACCTGATAGGTAGCGCCTCCGATTCTTCGAGCTTTAACTTCAAGCAACGGTCGACTATTGTCTAAAGCAGTATCAAAAACTTCAATCGCATCTTTATTTGTTTTTTTTGCCAGTAAATCGAGACACTCGTATACGATGCTTTCTGCTTTTGATTTTTTACCTTTGACCATTACCATATTAACAAACTTAGCAATAACAAGACTATTGTAAACTGGATCAGGATCGATTGTTCTTTTTGTTGCGCGTCTTCTTCTCATTTTCTACCTTCCGTGTTAATTATTTTTTACCTCTTTTTGCGCCATATTTGGAGCGTGATTTTTTACGGTCTACTACACCAGCAGTATCTAATGTTCCGCGTATAATATGATATCTTACACCCGGCAAATCCTTTACTCTTCCGCCTCTGACAAGAACAATTGAATGCTCTTGGAGATTATGTCCAACGCCAGGTATATAGGAAGTTGCTTCTATGCCAGTGCTCAAGCGTACCCTGGCAACTTTTCTCAAGGCTGAATTTGGTTTTTTCGGTGTTTGTGTTTTTACTTGCAGGCATACGCCTCTTCTCTGAGGACATTTTTTAAGAGCTGGTGATTTTGATTTATTTTTTGCCTTATCTCGATTTTTTCGAACCAGTTGGTTTATTGTTGGCATAGTAACCTTTCCTTAAATTATTTTTTATCGTCTGCTTTTTTCTTTTTTTCGTTGTCGTGATTTTCATTTTCGTTGATATCTAAAACTTGTTTCATAACTTTAATTTCGCGATGACACTTAAAACCTGTTCCTGCAGGAATAAGATGTCCCATAATAACATTCTCTTTTAACCCTTTTAAATAATCCGACTTTCCACTTGAGGCAGCTTCGGTTAGCACGCGTGTAGTTTCCTGAAAGCTCGCTGCAGAAATAAAGCTCTCGGTTGTTAAGCTTGCTTTTGTAATTCCTAAAAGCATAGGAGTTGCTTTGGAAGTTTTTTTATTATGCTTCTGCATTTCTTTATTTTTTTCTATAAATTTATATTTATCAATTTGTTCGCCCACTAAAAAGTCAGTATCACCAGAATCTTCGATTTTAACCTTTCTCAACATTTGGCGAATAATAGTTTCAATGTGTTTATCGTTTATTTTAACTCCTTGAAGGCGATAAACTTCTTGAATTTCATTTAACAGATATTCTTGCAGTTTCTTCTCACCGGATACTCTTAAAATATCTTGTAAAACAACTGGGCCATCCGTTAGCTGTTGCCCTGCCTGCACATAATCGCCTTTATAAACGTTAAGATGTTTTCCGAATGGAATATTATATTCTTTTTTAATTCCTGTTTTGCTTTTTACAATAATTTTTCGCTGGCCTTTTTTTGCTTCGCCAAATTCTATAATACCGTCAATTTCACTTATTACGGCTGGATTTTTTGGTTTTCTGGATTCAAAAAGTTCTGCAACTCTTGGCAAACCGCCTGTAATATCTTTTGTCTTTACAAATCGGCGCGGCATTTTTGCTATTAAATCGCCGGCTTTTACTTCTTGCTTTTCTTCGACAACAATGTGCGCGCCTGCTGGAAGCGAGTATACTGCTGTCACTTCTGCTGAATTTTCATTTGCTAAAATATAGAGTTGAGGGTGAAGTTCGCCTTTATGCTCTAGAATAACGCGACCAACTAGTCCTGTGGCCTCATCCAGTTCTTCTTTCATCGTAACGCCTTCTTTTATGTCCTCATATTTAATAATACCGCTATATTCTGTAAAAATAGAAGATGTATAAGGATCCCATTTTACAACAACCTCACCTTTGTTTATTTTTCCGCCATCGCCCTGTGTCAAGACAGAACCTTGCGGTATATCATGGCGTTCCAGTTCTCTTCCTGAAGGATCGTTAATACTTATCTGTCCGTTTCGAGATAAGACAATAATATTTTTTGTACGTTCTGAAACAACTATTTTCAAATTTTGGTATTGAACAACGCCACTATTTTTAGCTTTTATAAATGACTGTTCAACAATTCTTGATGCTGTTCCGCCAATATGAAATGTTCTCATAGTAAGCTGTGTGCCAGGCTCTCCGATTGATTGAGCTGCAATAACACCAACGGCTTCACCCATTTCAACCATTCTACGTGTTGCTAAATTACGGCCGTAACATTTTGCGCAGACACCATGGCTGGATTCGCAGGTCAAGACGCTTCTTATCCGTATAGTTTCTATTCCAAGCTCTTCAATTTTTTTTGCCTTCTCTTCAGTAATTTGATCCCCAGCTTTTACAACAATTGTATCAGTTACAATATCTACTATATTATCCAGCGCAATACGTCCAATAATTCTTTCGGATAAGGCAACTACAATTTCGTCACCTTCAATAATTGCGCTTACAGTAATACCGTTAACAGTTCCGCAATCTTCTTCATTAATAATAACGTCTTGTGCAACGTCAACCAGCCTTCTCGTTAAATATCCTGAATCTGCTGTTTTTAGCGCTGTGTCAGCCAAACCTTTTCGCGCACCGTGCGTTGATATAAAATATTCCAATACGGTTAGCCCTTCACGGAAATTGGCAGTAATTGGTGTTTCTATGATTTCACCTGAAGGTTTTGCCATGAGACCCCTCATCCCTGCCAGCTGTCTTATTTGCTGTCTGGATCCTCTGGCACCTGACTCTGCCATCATGAAAACAGGGTTAAATACATCCATGTTTTTAAAAATTAATTCAGATACGACATCGGTTGTATGCGTCCAAATATCAATAATTTTATTATAACGTTCACCATCGGTAATAAGCCCTTTGCGATATTGGTCTTCTACATTTTTAATCTGCTTATAAGCTTCGGCTATGTATACTTTTTTTTCATTGGGAATAATAAGATCATCTATGCTGAAAGTAATTCCGGCTAATGTTGCAGATTCAAAACCCAGTTTTTTAAACTTGTCTAAAAGCTCGACTACCATGTCGTGTCCAAATTTTTCATAGCAATCCGATATAACGTTACTGATAGCTTTTTTATCCATAAGTTTATTTACAAACGGAAAGTCGCTTGGAAGCATGCTATTAAAAATAACTCTACCGACGGTTGTTGAAATTAAATTTTTATTAATTAAAACGTTAATTTTTGCATGTAACTGTACGATATTATTTTGATAGGCCTGGATAACCTCATCCGTAGATGAAAAATTCTTACCCTCGTATTTTAGCCCGCTTTTTTCTTTTGTTAGGTAATAAAGGCCTAAGACTATGTCTTGGGTTGGCGATACTATCGGTAGGCCGCTGCTTGGAGAAAAAATATTATTGCTTGCCAACATCAATATTCTGGATTCCATTTGTGCTTCGAGCGAAAGCGGTATATGAACTGCCATCTGATCGCCATCAAAATCAGCATTAAAGGCGGTACAAACAAGAGGATGAATCCTTATGGCTTTTCCTTCAATTAAAACCGGCTGAAACGCTTGTATTCCTAATCTGTGAAGTGTCGGGGCTCTGTTAAGTAATACGGGGTGATCTTTTATGACTTCATCGAGGATATCCCATACCTCCAATTTTGCTTTTTCGACCATCTTTTTTGCGCTTTTTATTGTATGTACAAAACCTTTATCTTTCAATTTTTTAATTATAAATGGTTCAAAAAGTTCAAGTGCCATTTTTTTTGGCAAACCGCATTCATATAGTTTAAGATCAGGCCCCACAACAACTACACTTCGTCCTGAGTAATCAACTCTTTTGCCAAGTAAATTTTGTCTAAATCGGCCTTGTTTTCCTTTCAACATATCACTTAATGATTTTAGTGGCCTGTTGCCAGCTCCTAATACTGGCCTTCCATGCCTACCATTGTCAAAAATAGCATCGACAGCTTCTTGCAGCATTCTTTTTTCATTACGTATAATTACTTCGGGTGCTTTTAATTCAAGCAATTTTTTAAGGCGGTTGTTTCTGTTTATTATTCGGCGGTATAAGTCATTTAAATCACTAGTAGCAAACCTGCCGCCATCTAGAGGTACCAGTGGTCGTAAATCCGGTGGTATTACAGGTAGTATGGTTAATATCATCCATTCCGGTTTATTTCCGGATTTTCTGAATGACTCTATCATCCGAAGCATTTTGAATAGTTTTTTTCGTGCCTGTTCTGAATTTGCGTGATCAGCGTTTTTTCGTAAACTTTTTACCATTTCATCCAGGTCAAGTTCTCTTAGCAGATCACGGATTGCCTCTGCTCCCATTTTTGCGACAAAACTTGAACCATATTTTTGTTTAAGTTCTCTATATTTTTCTTCATTCAAAAGTTCTCTCTTATGAAGCGGTGTATCTCCGGGTTTTATTACGATATATTCTTCATAATAAATTACCCGCTCTAGCTCTTTTACGCTCATTCCAAGAAGTGCGCCTATTCTAGACGGAATAGCTTTAAAAAACCATACGTGCGATACAGGAGCGGCTAGTTCAATATGTCCCATTTTTTCGCGTCTTACTTTTGATAATGTAACTTCAACGCCACAACGATCGCAGACAATGCCTTTATGCTTTATGCGCTTATATTTTCCGCATGCGCATTCCCAGTCTTTAGTAGGTCCAAAAATCTTTTCGCAAAAGAGACCATCTTTTTCAGGTCGCAAAGTTCTGTAGTTAATAGTCTCTGGTTTTTTTATTTCACCCTTTGACCAGGCCTTTATCTGCTCGGGAGAAGCAATGCCTATAGTTATATAATCAAAATGTACTACTCTATCGCTCATTTTTATTTCTTTCCTTTTTTATCCTTCGTCTTAACTTCTTTTTTATTTTTCTCAGCCGTTTTTATTTCTTCAGGTTTTGGAATTTCTTCACTTATTTTTTTAAATTTTTTTTCGATGTCATCTTTGCGAGATGATTCATAATTATTTAATTTTACATCTAGACATAAGCCCTGCAATTCTTTTACAAGGACGTTGAACGATTCCGGTATGCCGCATGTCAAGGTATTGTCACCCTTTACAATAGATTCATACATTTTGGTTCTTCCGATAACATCGTCGCTTTTTACAGTTAGAAGTTCTTGTAACGTATAAGCTGCACCGTAAGCTTCAAAAGCCCAAACTTCCATTTCTCCAAATCTTTGGCCTCCGAACTGTGCTTTTCCGCCTAAGGGTTGTTGAGTAACTAATGAATATGGTCCGATTGCTCTTGCGTGGATTTTATCATCGACCAAATGTACCAATTTCATAATATATATGTAACCAACGGTAACTTTCTGATCGAAGGCTTTTCCCGTAAAACCATCGCATAATACAATTTTTCCATCTTCAGGTAAGCCTGCTTTTTTCATGTATTCTTTGATTTCGTTCTCTTTTGCGCCGTCAAAAACATGAGTATCAAAGCTTAATCCTAAAACTTTTGCTGCCCATCCAAGGTGTGTTTCTAATATTTGTCCAACATTCATTCTTGATGGCACGCCCAAAGGGTTTAGAACAATTTCAACAGGGGTTCCATCGGGTAAGAATGGCATATCTTCTTCAGGAACTATTTTTGCAACAACACCTTTATTACCATGGCGACCAGCCATTTTATCCCCAGCTGCAAGTCTTCTCTTTGTTGTAACATACACACGAATTCTTTTTATTACTCCGGCTGGAAGTTCATCGCCTTTTTTAATATTGTCGATTTCTCTTTCCTGTTCGTACGCAAGCTCTTCGATTTCATCATCGAAAACACGGACAATTTTTCGTATAGATTCTTCAGCTTCATCATTATTGGTGAGCTTGATGTTTTCCAGATCGCAATGTTCAATTTTTTGCAAATCTTTTTCGGTTATCGTTTTGTTTTGGGGCAGTAGTATTTCGCCAGTTTCATCATCTAGAAGTCCTACTGCAAGTTTTTGACCTATTAAAAGCTTTTCTAGCTTTCGTGCTTTTTCTTTACGTATTTTTTGTATTTGTTCTTCAAAATATTTTTGAACTTCTTGAATTTGTTTTTGTTCTTTGCTTCGCTCTTCGCGCGTTTTAGATCTAGCTTCTTTTCTAGCAAAAATTTGAACATCCTTAACAAATCCCTCAACTCCGGGCGGAACAGTTAGAGATGCATCGCGAACATCTCCGGCCTTTTCACCAAAAATTGCTCTAAGCAATTTTTCTTCAGGGGTTAACTCTGTTTCTGATTTTGGCGCAACTTTTCCAACTAATATGTCGCCAGGACCTACTTCTGCTCCGATGCGAACAATGCCGTTTTCATCTAAATTTTTAAGAGCTTCTTCACCAACATTCGGTATGTCACGTGTTATCTCTTCAGGGCCCAGCCTAGTTTCTCTTGCTTCAATTTCAAATTCTTCCACATGTATTGAACTAAACGTATCTTCTTTAAGCAGCTTTTCGCTTATAACAATAGCATCTTCAAAGTTGTAGCCTCTCCAAGGCATAAAAGCAACAAGAACGTTTTTTCCTAATGCTAATAAGCCATTTTTTGTACCTGTTCCATCTGCAATAATCTGTCCTTCCTCGATATTTTCACCGAGTTTTACTAAAGGTCTTTGATTTACGCAAGTATTTGCATTGCTCTTTTCAAATTTCTGCAGATCGTACACTTTACTGCCGACAACTATCCTGTTAGCTTGTACCTCGGTTACTTTTCCTGCATTTTTAGCAACAATGACAGTTCCTGAATCTTTAGCAACTTTTCCTTCTAATCCTGTTCCTACAAGCGGGGCTTCAGGGTCAAATAAAGGCACAGCCTGTCGTTGCATATTGGAACCCATAAGTGCACGGTTAGCATCATCATGTTCTAGAAATGGAATAAGTCCAGCAGCGACACTTACGACCTGTTTTGGCGAAACATCCATGTATTGGATTTTATCCCCGTCCATCTGTAAAAAGTCATTTTTATATCTGCAAAAAGCTTTGTTGCCTACGAAGCTTCCATCGCTGTCAAGCTGGGCATTTGCCTGTGCAATTACGTATTGATCTTCAATATCTGCCGACAAATACTCAATTTTGTTGGTAACTTTTTCGTTTACAACCTTTCGGTACGGAGCTTCTAAAAATCCAAATTTATTTATTCTCGCATAAGTTGTCAAAGATGCAATAAGTCCAATATTTGGACCTTCAGGAGTTTCAATTGGACACATTCTACCATAGTGTGAATAGTGGACGTCTCTAACTTCAAATCCAGCACGTTTTCTGTTTAATCCGCCAGGACCAAGAGCGCTTAATCTTCTTTTATGAGTAAGCTCAGCAAGCGGGTTGGTTTGGTCCATAAATTGCGACAGTTGACCTCTTCCAAAGAAATCTTTAATAATTGTAGCAACAAGTTTCGAATTTATAAGATTGTGCGGCATTGTTGATTTTAAATCATATATGTTCATTCTTTCCTGAACAGTTCGCTCTATTCTTACTAATCCAATGCGTATTTGGTTTTGTAGTTGTTCGCCAACTGTTCGAATTCGCCTGTTGCCCAAATGATCTATATCGTCTTCTGGTATTTCTTCATTTTTAATAGCAATCAGTTTTTTTATTGCCAATATTATGGTTTCTTTGTCTAAAACACGCTTTTCAAGAGGCATTTCAACATTAAGCTTTCTATTGAGCATATATCTGCCGACTTCCCCAAGATCATAGCGTTTTGGATCAAAAAACAATCTTTGTACAAGCAACTCAGCCATTTCTAATGTTGGAGGATCACCGGGGCGTAACTTTCTAAAAATGTCAAGGAGCGCTTCTTCTTTATTTTTTGCTTTATCACGGTCTAGAGTTTTTGTTATTTCTGGAACGTTTTCAACAAGTACGCTAACTTCGCGTATTTTATATTTAAGAATCGACTTTATAATAGCGTGAGTAATTTTACTTTCCTTAGCAACAATTATTTGTCCGGATTCTGGCTCAACAATATCATGTATGATAGTTTTATCTATTAACTTTTTGACTTGGCTGGGTTTTCTTATGACAACATGTTCGATACCGGAAAAAATTTGCAATATTTCTTCATCTGTTGAATAACCCATTACTCTTAGAAGACTTGTCGCAAGAAATTTTCGCCTTCTATCGATTACAACGTGCAAGATATCATTTGCATCAAACTCAAATTCAACCCAAGCGCCCCTTGTAGGTATTATGCGTGCTGAATATATTTTTTTGCCATCCGGTCGAATGTTTGATTCAAAAGAAATTCCAGGGGAGCGGTGCAGTTGGCTTACGACTACTCTTTCGTCACCGTTTATGATAAAGGTGCCCGTGTCTGTCATCAGAGGTACATCGGCCAAATATACTTCTTGCTCTTTCGATTCGTCTTTTGAACGAATACGAAGTTTTATTCTGAGGGGAGCGCTATAAGTCAGACTTCGTCGCTTGCATTCCCACTCATTATATTTTGGTTTTCCTAATGTGTAATAAAGGTATTCAAGCTTGTACGTTTGATCAGCATTAGTAATAGGAAAAATCTCCTGGAAAACTTCTTCTAATCCCAATAGTTCCCGCTTTGTTTTAGGAACATCAGTTTGCAGAAAATATTTATAGGAATTAAGTTGTATTTCCAGTAAATCGGGGGCTGAAAACACCTCTTTAATGCGACTAAAATTTACTCGTTTTTGCATATTTACTTTAATTCAACTTTTGCGCCAACAGTTTCAAGTTTTTTCTTTATTTCTTCAGCTTCTTGCTTGCTCGCATTCTCTTTTACAGTTTTTGGAGCTGACTCAACAAGATCTTTTGCTTCTTTTAACCCAAGATTCGTTATGGTACGAATTTCTTTTATTACTTGAATCTTGTTTGAACCAGCGTCAGCAAGAATAACATTAAAAGATGTTTTTTCTTCTTTTGCTTCTGCTTGTGAAGCACCTGATGCTGCTACCCCTTGTGTCATAACAGGTGTTGCACTGACACCAAATTTTTCTTCGATTGCCTTAACAAGTTCTGCAAGCTCTAAAACAGTCATCTTTTCGATTGACTCGAGTATGCCTTGAGCCGTTTGGCCTATTTTTGCCTTTTCTTCACTCATTTTTTGTACCTCCCCTTTTTTCTTTAATTTCGTTTATAGCAACTGCAGTCTTTTGCATGATTGATGACAATGCAAAAGCAACTTTTGAAATAGGTGCATTAATTGAAAATGCCAACATAGCTAACAATTCTTTCCTTCCGGGAATTTTTGCTAATACTTTTATGTTTTCTACTGTTACTACCTTACGTTCGATAAGTGCTGCTCTTAACTTTAGGGCTTCGTGGTCTTTAGCAAAAGTTACAAGTGTTTTTGATACAACTATTGGATCATCTCCTGCAAGTATAAGCCCGCACATTCCCTCGATTGCGTAGTCAACACCTTCAATCTTTAATTCAGCCAAGATTTTTTTTACAAGAACATTTTTTGTCACAAATAATCTTGAGCCCGATTTTACAAGAGTTTTTCTAAGAGCGCTTATCTCGTTTGATGACAGACCGTAAAAGTTTGCAAAAAATATATCTTTTGAACCCAAAAGACGATTTTTTGCATCGCGATAAATATAGTCTTTTGCTAACTTACCAAATTTTCCTGACATCAGATGCTCCGTGTTATTGCTGTTATATCAAGTTTTATGCCGGGTCCCATTGTTGGAGAAATGAAAACATTTCTGATAAAATTACCCTTTACAGACGAAGGTCTTGCACTGACTATCGTATGTAAAATAGTTTCGATATTTTTTATAAGAGATGTATTCTCAAAAGATTTTTTACCACAGCAAATATTAATATTACCTTGTTTATCTGTTTTGTATTCAGTTTTGCCCTTTTTAATTTCTTTTATTGTTTTTTCAATCTCATTCGTTACCGTTCCGGCTTTCGGGCTCGGCATAAGTCCCTTTGGTCCTAAAATTTTTCCAACTTTTCCAAGTTCTCTCATCATATCTGGTGTAGCTATTGCAACATCAAATTCGCACCAACCAGTTTTTAATTTTTCAATTAAGTCGTCATCACCCACATAGTCTGCGCCGGCATCTTGAGCAACTTTTTTCTTATCGGCTTTTACGAAACAGGCAATCTTGGGTACTTTTCCGGTTCCATAAGGAAGCACTACCGCCCCTCTTACCATTTGCGTCGAATCTTTAATGTTAATATTTAGCGATATGTTCAAGTCTATTGTTTCGTCAAATTTTGCCGTTGAAGCTTTTTTGGCACATTCGACTGCCTCTTCAATCGCATATATTTTATTCCGATCAACTAATTTGTCTGCCGCTTTTTTTCTTTTTGAAACTTTTACCATTTTAACCCTCGACGATTTCGATTCCCATACTCCGTGCTGTACCTTCTATGATTTTTGATGCCTGTTCTAAAGTATGCGCATTTAAGTCCTGCACTTTTATTTGAGCTATTTCCAATACTTGTTTCTTTGTAACTTTTCCAACTTTTTCTTTATTGGGTTGTCCGCTTGCTTTTGCAACTCCGCAGGCTCTTTTCAGTAAAACCGACGATGGCGGACTCTTAACAATAAAATCAAAACTTCTATCTTCGTAGGCTGTTATGACAACAGGTAATGTCAATCCTTGTTTATCCTTGGTTTTCTCGTTAAATGATTTACAAAATTGCATAATATTTAACCCATGCTGTCCTAATGCTGGACCTACCGGCGGTGAAGGATTTGCCTGACCACCAGGACAGTATAGTTTAATAACAGCTTTTACTTTTTTAGCCATTTTGCACCTTTATATTTTTTCTACTTGCCAGTATTCCAGTTCAACCGGAGTTGCGCGGCCAAATATTGTAATACTTACTTTTAATTTACCTTTTAATGGATTTGCTTCTTCGACGATCCCTGTAAAATTCGTAAAAGGCCCTTCTTTGACTCTTACACTTTCGCCAGTTTCAATCATTACTTTCGGCATTGGTTTTTCTTGAGCAGTTTCAGTTTGTTTCAGTATCGTACCAACTTCTTCGTCACTTAACGGCACGGGTTTAGACCCAGATTTTATAAAACCGCTTACACCGGCAGAGTTGTTAATTAAGTACCAACTCTCGTCATTTAATTCCATTTCAACCAGAATATATCCTGGAAAAAATTTCCTTTCGGAAATATTCTTTTTGCCATGTTTTATTTCTGCAACCTTTTCTTTTGGTATAAAAATACCGGTTATTAATTCTTGCTTGTTTTCTTGTTGAACTTTCTTTTCAAGAGCAAGCTTAACTTTTTCTTCGCAACCAGTTTGCGTATGGATTACGTACCACTTTTTAGACATGCTTTACCTTATAATAATGTTAATCAAATGTGAAAAAACAAAATCCCAAATTGCAATAAAAATAGTTAAAATCGCTGTCATAATAATTATAACAATAGTTGAATGTATAATCTCATCACGGTCTGACCACGATACTTTTTTAAGCTCAGCGCCTGTTTCGCCAAAAAATCTCTTTATTTTATTTACCATAATATACTAATAACGTTTCTCTTTCCTATCCAAACTACTATTGGAGTATTTTAGATAGCCTTTGATTGGCAGGCCCGGCCGGATTCGAACCGACAACAGGCGGATTTGGAGTCCGCTGCTCTGCCAATTAGAGCTACGGGCCTATCCAGCCCTTAAGAAAAAATAAAAGGTGCTTTTAAAACATTATACTCTAAAATCGCACCTTTTATTTTTTAGAAAATCATTTTGTCTCTTTATGAGTTGTGTGTTTGCGACAATGCCTGCAATACTTCATTAACTCCAGGCGATCTGGGGTGGTTTTTTTATTTTTATAGCTGGTATAATTGCGATTTTTGCAATCTACACATTCCAATGTTATTATTTCACCCGGCATTGTTATTTTTCCAACCCTGTATTATTATTCGATTATTTCTGCAATAACTCCTGCACCAACAGTATGGCCGCCTTCTCTTATAGCGAATCTTAGCTCTTTTTCCATAGCAATTGGTGTTATGAGTTCTGCTT
>Ga0302252_1001366_pt1 | contig 14292 bp, 9 predicted proteins | sample AAG_RA_Leu_MG_FD_193511 | JGI IMG/M metagenome (GOLD analysis project Ga0302252, IMG submission 193511) | Enriched activated sludge microbial communities from anaerobic digester in WTTP, New Holstein, Wisconsin, United States - AAG_RA_Leu | ecosystem: Engineered > Bioreactor > Anaerobic >...
CTTCTGATTAGTAATATCTAATCTGCCGTCCCGATGGGACTAAGATGACTGGACGGCACACGTTTCTATCTAAACTGCCGTCCCTGACGGGACTCAAAACACCATGTCATACAAGCTCTGCAGCCATGTGCAACGGTCTTACTTTGCATTGCTGCAATAAGCAATTGTTCAAAGCGCATGTTTTTCTTCCTGCAATGCTTAGTTTAAACTCCCAGTTATTCCAGTTCGGGGTAAGCTTGAAGCTCGGTGAATTGTAAACGAATTGTGAGAATAGCCTAAAACCAGAAGCCGGGAAAAAATTGTGCGACAAAGCCCAACCCGCACAGGAAAAACTTGACAGTCCAGAACTTATGAAAAAGCTGACCGGATACCTGAAGCAAGGAGTTATCGATGAAAAAGCTTTTCTTAGTTTCTCTATTACTTGCGTGTTTGGGAGTTATGATGGCACAGATGCAGGACAAGCTAAAGCAAGAGCAGGCCTGGGGTTCGTTTATCGGATGCACGAAGGCGTGTTCGGATTATCTGGGTTATTATTACTCGCGGGATTGGATCTGTGGGATCAGCGGATATGCCTTTTTTCTAAATATTCATCCGGAGCTTTGCCCCAGTGGACCTACTGCTTTTGACAGTGGCTTTTTGAAGCAAAATCTGGAAAGCCTGGGTCTGGACTTTGAGGTGATCAATTTCAGCGCTGGGGATGGTGATCTGGAATCCTGGCAGCAGAAAGCCTTTGAACAGGTGAAGCTTGCCCTCCCAGCCGATCATCCGGTTTTTGCCTGGGAACTGGATATTCCGGAATACTATCTGATCGCTGGCACTGATGAAAATGGGTATCAGTTCTTCGATTTCGACGGCACGTTGAAACACTGCGCTTGGGATAAAATAGCCACCTCGGAGATTGGAATGGCGGAGTTTTGCATTCTGGAAAAAGGAAAAGTCCTCGATACCAGAGAACAGGTGAAAACTCTGCTGGAATTTCTTGACGGATACCAGACAGATGCTTCCAGTAAGATTATATCAGGCTACTCAATGGGCAGCGACGCCTACGACGTATGGCTGAAGGCCATGCAGGAAGGTGAGTTTAACCCCTGGGGCCTGGCCTACAATACTCAGGTATGGTCGGAAGCCAGGCATAGTGCCGTAGGCTTTTTACAGGAATTAAGGCAAGCGCTGGGCAAGGATAAAAAATATAAGGCTCTCGATCAGGCGATAGCCAGCTATGAATCTGTAGCCAATGCCATGCAACAGATAAACCTGCTGTATCCCTTCCCTCCCCAGAAAGAAGGATTATCAGCAGAAGATGGAGCAAAAATTACCGAATACCTGAAACAAGCCCAGAAAGCCGAAACCGAAGGTCTGCAAGCCCTGCTGGAACTGAGGAACAACCTATAAACATAGCCAGTTGCAGCAATCAATTGAACTAGAACGGCTCGTTCTGCATAATGCAGAATCTGCTTTGCATATTTTTATAAACATGTTGCGATTTATCCACAGGCATTCTGATTCCAATATAGCATGCTAAGCACATTATATATTTATGGTTAGGTGAAATCTATATCTAGAACCCCAGCGAATATCTGATCTTTAGAATTCTTCCTTTAGCTTTGCCGGATTCCGCATTTGGTTGCTTCAGCTAAAATAACTCTCTGAGGGTGAAAGAGATAGTAAATCTGAGTTTGTAGCTATGAGTAAAGCAACCACTATCGATATTCTTTTTTCAAAAACAACGAAAAAAAGATTAATCGCTCACTTATCTCTTGACAGGTCTTTGCTTTTGGCAAGCATGCAAAAACGATTGAGGGCGTCTGGCTGGGGTATGAATAAAAAACCTTATCAGAAGGAGCTAAAGATGAACAAAGTTGTGTTGTTGATGGCCATGTGTCTTGCCAGTATTTCCATCTTTGCATACTCACTCCCGTTAACCCTCTGTGAACAGGTTCAGGAAGCGGATTACATCCTGAGAGGTAGAATTGAGAGCAAAGAAACGGTGCATCGGGGTAAGGCCAATTTCGTGTGCACCCGCTACAAGCTCATAGTGGAAAAAGACCTCCTGGGCAATTACGCTGAACAGGAGCTATATTTTATCCTGGCTGGGGGAGATGACGGAGACAGGAAATTCCGGGTCTCAGGCGTTCCGATGTTGGAAATCGGTGAAACTTCCATATTTATGCTCTACAAGCCTGAAAAGAAGTACTTTTCATTAATTGTGGGAAGCGAACAAGGCCGCTATACAAAGTTTAGTGATCCCAGCAGTGGAAAACAGCTCGTTATGGATATGTCCGGCAAACCAATGCGGGATAAAAATGGCGAACAGGTCGCTTTCTCCAGCTTTGAAGCAGACCTGGAAAGAGATATACCGGTTTTTCGAAATAGGCCAAAAACATTCTTTGCACCTGATCCCAATGCCAATCCTAACAACCTCAGGGAAAGCGATTTCCTGCGTTGGGACAATTCCGACAAACGCGGCAGGGTCAGCCTGGCAGTTGATCCCATTGAAACAGCTGATTTCGACCAGGGACCCGAAATAGAACACAGGAGCTTCAGTCCGTTTAACGGAGTGCTAGGCACAAATCCCCAAACTTCCGAAGACAGATATGTATACAATTCCTATAACTATTACTGGGGTTCACTGCCAACTGTCTTCAATCAATTACCGAGTAACTATAATATTCTGGGACTGCGCGACCAGGCTATGATGGCAAACTGGAATAAGTATGTGAAAACCTTCAAAGTGCGCTCCAACCCTACCGGAACCTTTGGCTATCCCGATTTTGAGAACGATATCTGCGGTTTTGTGGACAATGCCACCTATGAGGATGTGTTCGACGAAACATGGGGGCCAACTGAACTCGCCGTCTGTTTTTACTGGGGCATAGATGATATGTGGGAGGCAGACATTGCGGTAAATCCTGCCTATTCGTGGACTTCAAACAACTATGTCGCTTATAACAGCGAAGTGCAACCTACCGATCAAACATTTTTACACGAACTTGGTCATGCCTGGGGAGCGGGGCATAACTTCAACGATCTCTCGGTTATGAATTACTATCAAAGACAATTCAGAACCTACAGCGTAGTCTATAATTCCGATGCGGATGGGATCAGATACAAATATCCCAATGATATCAACCTGAGCAACCTGGGTGTCCATGGCTACTACTCTGTTGGAGAGTACCAAGACTTCAATCCCGCTGTTTCGGACACCGTGGTAACCCCGGGCTCAAACCTCAGAATTCGCTGGTTCACAGTGGAAAACACTGGTCTTACGGATATGCCCCTGCGTTTGGACGTATTTCTTACCAAGTATAGCAGAAGTTGGACTTCTGCTACCTATCTTACTACCGTAGATATGGGAACCTTAAGCGCGGAAAGCAGCAACATAATCAACGATATCTGGGTGAACGTACCATTAACTGTGAGGCCTGGCTATTACCATGTTGCTCTTCGGGTTGCCACTGGCGGAGATGCAGTGGTTTACGATAATGAAACCTGGATCCACAATCTGGTGCGGGTAACCAATCCTCCGATTCCGGGACTATGGGTAGGCGGAACCAGCTCAAACTGGCATCGGGCGGCAAACTGGAGCGGAAACTTCATACCGGACAGCAATACGGATGTCGTAATCCCATCGGGCTGTCTGTACAATCCGATGATTGTTCAAAGTGATGGGGTTTGCAGAAACATCATCATCGACCAGGGAGCCGCTTTGAGCATAGAATATAACTCTGCTTTCTATGGCGATTTGGTGAATTATGGCAGTATCCTGGTTGGAAATCCTCTTGTTGCACCCTATGTATATGTGTATGGCAACGTTGAGATTGGCGATTCGGGGATGCTGAGTTTCGATACCAGCCCCGGAATCCTGAGAGTGCAAGGTTCCTGGACCGAGCATCCTGGCTCGTCGGTGAATATGCAGCCAAGCGGAACCCTGCAATTTTTCGGGGCGGGAACCTCAAACCTGGTTTTGCAGAGCTCAAATAGCCATTATCAGGACTTGTCTTTCCAAAAGGATGTGGGGACATCAGTGATCTTCAGTAGTGCTTCCATATCGCCTGCTTATATTCATGGGCAGCTTGGCATAGCAAATGGCCTCAGTGTTCTCTATCAATCCCCTCAGGATATTTACCTGTACGGTAATCTCTCCTGTCCGTCGGATTCCTATTTCGAAGCTTTGGCCGGGACAATTCACATGCTGGGGATGGGCGGATCGATCGAGCTTTCCAATACCTCCAACATAAACTCGCTGAATATAAACTCAGCCGGAAACGTTACCCTGTATTCTGGCATTAAGCTAAATGGCGACCTTACGATAAGCTCCGGATATCTGGTGGCGGGATATCACTCCATTTTCCTAAAGGGATCCTGGTTCAATAACCTTGGCTTGGATGCCTTTATGGAGCAGACCAGCACCGTGGTCTTCAATGGCGATGATGATCAAAACCTCTATACCGAAACCTTCTATTCGCTGGTAGTGGATAAACCCGGCGGCAGAATAATGATGCGTCCGGGCTCAACGATCAATACCACCAATTACACCTATTACAGCGGCGAAGTACTGCTCACCGGAGCTATCTTCAATATAGCAGATATTACCAACGACGGTATCTATGGCACCTATCGCATTGAATCAGGTGAAATAAACCTGCATCAGGATGCTGTAGGTTCCATCGATCTGAATGCCAATATAACCATGTATGACGGCGCATTGAGAATCTATGGAGGTTCCTCATCCTGTTGGTTTGCGGGCGGAGGCAATGCTTCTCTTACCATGTATGGCGGAACCTTCGACGTGGTGGATCAGGGAATATATATAAACAACACCGGCTACGCCTTTGATAATCTTATCGGCGGGGGAACCATCCGAACTTCCAGGAGCTTTGTGGTAGGCCGGCCCGGCTTTAATCCCACCAACCTGATCGTGGAGTTGTATGGATCTACCGACGCCTATGTTGGCACAGCGGAAGGCAGTTCCCTATTCCATCTGATAATTAATAAAAGCGGTCGCGAGGGAGATCAAACGAGGTCAAACACCATCATCGGCACCGAAAGACTGGCGATCCTGGGAAACCTGATGATCTCAGCGGGGAACTTCAGCGCACCACAAATCCTGTTCATAAACGGCAACTGGCTGAATCTCATGGGGCCGGATGCCTTTATTGAGGGAAGCGGTACGGTGGTTTTCCAGGGCAGCGAGCACCAGTATTGCTCTACCGAAAACTTCAACAATCTCAGGCTGGCAAAGGTAGGCGGCGCCCTAAGGATTCAAACTGCTGTGGTAAGCTGCAATAGCTATGAGTGGCTTTCAGGAGCGCTGGATTTGATCATTGGCAATTTCACAGCTCTGGATCTGGCGCAGGACGGCATATACGGCGATTTCTACGTAAATATACTCAGCACCTTGAGCCTGCATCAGGATTCCGAATCGTGGATAGACCTAAATGGAACCCTAAACATTCTGGGCGGGGAATGCCATATTTATGGCGGAAACGTAATCAGTTGGTGGGGATATGCACTTCCTGCTACTGTAAACATGAATGGCGGGCTGATCTATTTCCACGACCAGGGAATTGAGATACCCAATAGCTGTACCCTGAATATCACTGGCGGAACCATCCGCACTGACGGCAGCTTCTCACTTGATAAAGAGAACTTTCAGGGCTCAAACTGGACGCTGGAACTATCCGGAGGAAATGATGCCGGATTATGGGTCGCGGGTAGCAGTTGGTTGTGTAACCTTACCATAAACAAGTCAAGCTCTCACTCTGAAAATGTTATCATGCGTAACAGGGATGGCGATGAGCAAAACACGCGCAGCAACAGCGTCTATGCCAATACCAATCTCAATATCTCCGGTAATGTAAACATCAGTGCAGGTTCTTTCCATGCCCCGGAACTGATGATCGTTCAAGGAAACTGGACTGATACAGCGGGGGGTGGAAGTTTCATTAGCGAAAGTGGAACGGTTACCTTCTCCGGCTTTCAAACCTCGAATATTTTCAGTTCAACCGGATTCTACATCTGCAATATCAATAAAGCAGCTGACGGCGTTGCTATCCAGATGGCCTCTGGGACCTCGCTAAGCGCTCATTTTTTGAATATTATGGACGGTTTGGTGGCAACCAGTTCCAACAACGGCATAAATGCCGGCAATGTTGTTATCAGTGATGGTGCAGGCCTAAACCTCAGCGGTGATGATATAGATTTTCTGCTGCTTGGAAACTTTACAAACTACAATACTGTAAATAATCAAACCCAGGGATTCTATTCAGGCACATCAGGATTAAGGATAATGGGCGAAAACGACCAGTACTTTACAAATCAGAGTCCTCTTGAACTAAACAGGCTCTGGATAAACTGCTTGTCAGAAGCATCATTCCGACCCAATACACAGCTAGTTATTCATGATCTGACCATTGATTCTGGCGGATTTGCTTCCACTTCAAGCCTTCCCCATACTATAACAGGTGATTTTGTAATCAGCAATGGGCGCTGGTACGATCATGCATCTACGCTCTATTTTACCGGCAGTGCAGACCAGAATGTGATTATTACGGCTACTCTGTCCAATCCGGATTATGCCTGGTTCAACAACATCGTCATCAACAAACCAAGCGGCTCTGTAAATGTTACACAAAGTTCTTTGCATCTAAGGAATCAAGGGAATCTCAACATCGTAAGCGGAACTCTGGACTTGAATGACCAGGAATTATTCTTAACCGGAGTGATTACAGTGGGAAGCGCAGCTACCTTGAAAGCTGACGCCGGAGCAGGAGTGCATCTTGGCTCTGCCCTGGAAGTGCTGGAGGGAGGCAGAATTGAGCTTAGCGGAACTTCGGAAACGCCTGCTTTGGTTACCCATAACCAAACCGGCTATCCCTCCTTTGCCATCGGATCCGGAGGCACGATTTACGCCGAATACTGCATCTTTGAATACCTCAGCGGTTCGGGAGTGAATGTCTTGTCTGGGGCTATTGTCGATTCTGATCACGCCTTCAACTACTGCACTTTCCGCAATGGCGCAGAAAATGGAGTTCTCCTTTCTCTTAACGACTCAAACGGCTATACAATTACCGGAGCCAATTTCCCAGCCAACACCTGGAACAGCGCTTTCAATGTATCCAAGACAGCGGAAGAAGGCGAGGTGTTCTTCAGTCAGGTCAGCGGAGCCTTTGCCGGCCCGGCTTTTGAATATGACCCTAATAATCGCATTCAGTGGAACGACTTCAAGGCTGATCTGATTGTAACTTCGGCAGCCTGGAACCCGGTAAGCGCAGAGATCGGAGGTCCGGCAACCCTTACTGCTACAATCAAAAACACCGGTGTAGTGGCTTCCGGTCCATTCTATCTCGATCTGATCCGCAACCTTGGTTTAGCGCCTGAATTCGGTACTACAGCGGATAACAGCTTGCTGGTTCCAAGCCTGGCAGCAGGTGATTCCACTGTGTTGAGCTTCGAAAACATCGTTTGGGGTGTGGCGGAAAACTGGCAATCCTGGCTGATCGCGGATGCCAGCGCTGCAGTATCCGAGATCAATGAAAACGACAATATCACTGGTCCCTACCTGATCTCCTGGATAACTCCACCCTTGCCAAATATCTACATCTCCGGCTTGCTGTGGTCGCAAAACCCGGCTTTGATCGGAGGAATGGTGGATCTGACGGTATATATCACCAATTCAACTTCAGTTGCCATCAGCGAGCCGATCGACATCGACCTTTATTTCAATCCAGCCACGCCGCCGGATGGCTCTTTCGCCGGGGACATGGCCTATACGCTACTGGGCGGTTTGGGAGCGGAAGCAACCACCAGCCATACCTTTGGCGGGATAAGCTCGGATCAGGTTTCCGACTGGATTTCCTATGTAATGCTGAATCGCAGCCATAGCCTGGTCGAGCTGGATTACGGCGATAACCTGGAAAGCCCTGGTGTCTTCACATGGACATCTCTGCCCTTGGTAAGCGGTCTGCAGATAACGCATAATCCAGTGGATAACATGCTGAACCTTAGCTGGAACTACGGTGAAAACGTTACTGGCTTCAATATCTACAGTTCGGCGGAACCTGAGGGAGATACCTGGAACTATCTTGGTTTCAGCGAAACTCACAGCTTCCAGACACCGGCTTCAGAACCGTGCTTGTTCTTCCGGATCAGGGCTGTGAATACCCCTGCCAGAAATATTAATAAATAAAATAAGCCACAGTGCGGAGCTCGGGTAAAGATGGGTGCCTTGTCTGTGCATCTTTCTTCCCGCGGCTCCGTTCTGTTTATCTTTACCGCACCCTTGTTTCACCCTTCCACCTTTCCACACCCCGTGATCCCATCCTATAAACTTAGGGTAAGATATGGATGAGTAAGGGATTGGTTTTCTTTCATTACTGGGTAATGGTAATATCAGCCGAAGCTGGACAGATCCAACCTAGGTCTGGTGTGAGAGCGAAAACCCCAACCACAAAGCTCCTTGTCTTAAGAGATAGCTATTGGAAAAAACTCAGCGGCTTAGTTCTACCAGTTGCCCCTTCTGTGGCGAATCCTTTGTAAAATCTTTGCCCGTAAAGGTCTTCTGAACTGGTGTAGGCTGTCTGCCTGCAGACTATCCTGATTGGCCAGTTTTCCGAGCTGAACGCTTCTTTGCCGTATTCTTGCATTGAAGGCCTGCATCGTCTGGGGGTCTTTTATGCCCTTTTTTATTGAAATCATGCTCTCTCCCAGAGCTCGCTCCATTATTGTTTTGGCTTTCAGATATTCTGTTAATAACCTACGTGATTCGGCCTCATCAAAATGCTGTGCTTGCAACGAATTTATGAATGAGAGTCTTGTTTCCTGAGAGCGTTGAATTTCCTTCCGGTTTTTTTGACGTAATTTCAGGTACTGCCGCCTAAGCTCCGGGCTTTTCGAGGTTCCCAAGCTTTCTCTGCTTTCAGGAAGCCATCTCTCATGCTGTTCAGCTTGTTTCTTTGCGGTCAACCATTGAACAAGCAGCATGCCTAGGACGCCGGCGTTCATTGCCAATGATAAAACCAGGGCGATTGCAACCAAATGCTTTTTCATTTTTAGCTCCCGTTTACTCAATAAAATAGTCCAACAAGCCTGGATCATAAATATCTACATGATGCTCTGAGGTTTGTGTCCCTGGATGGCTGGCAGGATTGACCCAACTGGCCATTAGAGCTCCAAGCATGGCAAACACACATGCTGCCATCGAAAGGGCAGCCCATTGAAATGCTTGCTTCGGTTTGGATATGGCCATAATCGTCTTGGATTGAACAGGATGAACCGCAGCGAGGACACGTGCCTCCACATAGGAAGGTAATTCCTTGCGTGGAAGTGAATTGAGGATACCTTCCAGGATTTCTGCCGGAAGGACTTTGTTTATGTTCGGAGTTCCTTTTTTCATTCTAACCTCTGGCATTTCCATTTTGTTCAGGACTTTAGCATTGGTGAGCCGTCTTCATGCATAATGATCCTCTTCCTAAGCTTGGTTCTGGCACGGTTCAGCATGGAATCTATGGCTTTTATGCTTTTGCCGGTTTGACTGCTGATCTCTTTGTAGCTCAATTTATCATAATAGTACATGTGCACCACTCGAGCGAGCTTTGAGGGCAGCATCGCTATCGCTTTGTTAACGGCCTCATAATGGTCTTTCGGGGCAGGTTTATCGGCGATTCTTTCAAAATCTGAGCTGGGTTTCAGCAGGAATCTTCGTCTCTGTTTTGTCCAGTTCAACGCAGTATTGTGAGCAATCTTATACATGTAGTTTATTGCTGTCTCCGGTTTGATTTCATCCAGTTTTTTATAGAAAGCAATGCAGGAATCCTGCAGCAGGTCTTGGGCGTCGTCGTCGATCTCTACAAAACGCAGCAGATAAACGTATAGGTTATTTTTGTATCTTCTGAAAAACTGCTCAAACTGATCTGGGCTCATTATTGCTCATCGTACGTCATTCCTGGCTGCTTTCGATAGCATTGGATACCGGAGGTCTATGTTTGCTAACCTCCGGTATCGGTTTATGACATATTCTAATCTATAAGCTCGCCGGTTTTTATGTCGCCCAGGTACGTCTCCGAACCAAGGCTGATGCTGGCCTGGCCTGATCCAATAACTATGTTGATGTCCCGATCAATCACATTTTCTGTGTATGAAGATCCATTGCTGAAAGTTATAAGGGCGTGAAAATGTCCGGTGATGAGGCCGGAGATGGCATTTACCAAATTGGGAGATGATCCTCTTGGCATTACCAGATCGAAAATGTTTAGCTGAAGATTGTGGTCTGAAGAGCGTTCCCTCATATAGGTCCGGATAGTGTCCACCGCTGCACGGTAATAGATTCCGTTTACCGTCACATTATCCAGATTGGCATTAGTGAGTGTCCAGTTTGCGGTCAATTGGTTCAGTTGCTGAGAAAGCCTTCTGGTTTGATGCCGGCCTTGTCCGCTTAAAACTTGGAAGATAATGGTTCTGGCCGTGTCCGAAGCCGTTACATAATACTGCTGGGGCATTCCCTCGGAATTCAGATATTGCAGCAGATAATCTCTGCTTACAAAAGCATTGGGTATCTGACCACTTACACCGCGTTCCCGCTCGATATGGATAGTCCATTTCCCCAATACGGGGTCATAGGTCTTTTGGAAGTTAAAGTAAGTACCGGGGTACCTGCCTTTCAATCCGTCAAATCCATCGGGTGTTGCAAGAGTGGATAGATCAACCAATTGGTCTATTGTCCCGCCAGTATCAAAGGCCAGATTTGCGATTATCGTCTCAGCTGCGTCCTTTTCGATGCTTGGGTTCTGATTGATTTCAGTGCCGTTCTCACCGCAGGCGGTAAGGGAAAACAGCCCCAGTAGCGGAATAATCCAGAGTAAATGCATCATTTTCATCATAATCTCCTGTATGAAAAAAATCATTCTACTACCTATACAATAATTCCCCCTCTCAGACCTCGTTTTTTATTGGGGGGAGCCTAGAATTCCCAGTTAGAGGTTGCTAAGCCATTACTTGCCAATAGGTCTTTCTGGAATATGGGATATCAATCGCACTGCATAAGCCTGGTTCAGTTAGCTGTCTAACCCGGCTAATACCTCTTTGAATAATTGCAATCCGGGTTAGGGCTAAATCACTGCTGTAATTCAGTAATTCATCGCAACTTTATGGCAGTTCATTTGGGCTTTGATTTGTAAAACCAGTTCATAAACTTCCCTGGTCAGGATATGCTCATCGCCAAGATGAGCTTTTCTCAGTTTCAGGGCTTTGTTCAGACTTTTCATGGCCTTTTGGGGTTTGCCCATCCCCAGGAAAATATTTCCCAAGTTGACCAGCGAACCGGCATTGGCAATATGATCATCCCCGACCGACGCAGAGATCAGAGCCAATTCTTTGTTGCAAAACACCATTGCCTCAAAACGCTTGCCCTGTTTCAGGTAGATGGAGCTTATCTGGCTAAGGGCATCCAGGTCGTAAAAGTATTTCAATTCCAGAGGTGAGTTTTCCGGTAATAAAGCACAGAGATAGTATTCCAAAGCATTTTCATAGTCAGCCTTATCATAATAATAGTGCCCTATGCCGCACAAACTAACCGATAGATATGGATACTCAGGGGGAGAGATTTGCTTCAGCTTCCTGGCGGCTGATTGGTAATATTGCAAGGCCAGTTCCCGGTCTCCCTTTTCCCAGTGGTATTCTGCCAGTTGATTCAATACGTTGAGGGCAAATGGGTGTTTATCACCCAGCGCTCTTTCCTGTATATCCTGAATTTCACTGAATTCCCCGCAGCCAGGATGGTATTGACCTGTGTTGCTTTCCTGAACGGGCATTGTTTGATTACGGTCAGAACCAGGTAAAGCCAGCTCGTTTACTATTTGGAAATCAGTATCCAGATCGCTTGCGACTATGGCCTCAGATTCTTCGCAGAGGACTTTGGAGGCCACAATCTGATTGCTGTTAGCCTTTGTTTGGGCTTTTTTGGCCTCTGATACAGCATCTCCGGAAAACCAATAGCGAGGCTGGTTTCTGCCTTTCACGATCTGCCACTCTACATTTCCGAGCCCAATTCCCATTCTTGCTTCCAGCTTGAATTTCCCCCAGGCACTGGTTTGCCGGCTATGATTCATAACTGAATCTCTGATGGCAATTGCAGCGGAAACTGTCTGAATCAGTTGATTTTCCGGGAAAACCGCCGTAAATGTATCTCCTGAGATCCTGCCAAGAAACCCGACCTTGGTCTCTGTGGCTTCCATAGCAGGAAAAAAAACGGAGTTGATGGTATCGGCAATAACCTTGCCTCCAGCTTGAGAATGCCTCATCAGTTCCTGAGTAAGAGCGGTAAAACCCTCTACATCTACATTTAAAACCAAGGCTTTAAGGATACCCTGAGTTTTTCCTTTTGTGCTTTGTGCTAATAAAAAATCGGGGATCATTTGATTCATAATTACCTCATGTGGAACACTAAATCCCTAATCTTGGAGATTTGTTATAGCGTCAAGTAATTTCTGAAGTTAATGTATACCCCCAAGGAGGCGCGGGTAAACACCGGATTTATATTGACAGCCTGATGCTTCTGCAACCAATGGGATGTAAAACGTCCAGGAAGATAATATGCTGAAATTTATCAAGCTCTACGTAAAATCTATGAGATTGTACTATTCTTTCGTTACCGGGATTGCAGGCTGGCTGGGCTTTGCTTTTTATCAGCATATTGCCACAGATTACCGCACCGTTGAGATCATGCCCTCGGTTGACAGACAGATCGTGATAATCAGCATTCTTTTCCTTAGCTGGGGCGTAAATCAGATTATAAACGACTATCTGGGCTTGAAAGAAGACCGGATAAATGCTCCTCAAAGACCCATGGTTACCGGCGAATTGAATCATACAACCGCTCTCCTGGTTTCTGCGGGGCTGATGCTTGGGGTATTCTTCATCACTTGGTTTTTCCTGGAAAAGAAAGCATTGATTCCTTTGCTGCTGGGTATCTTGCTGAATGTGGTTTACGAGTACTCCAAGTCCCGTGGTATCCTGGGAAACATCGTATTTGGTTTGATGATCACGATGTGTAGCGCTTATGGTTTTCTGGCGGCTTCGTCTGCAGCAGTAAGCGGATTATCGAATACCTGAAATACTCGTCACAGGGTTTGTTATACTCCACAGCCCTTCCGCCGGCCTTGATCGCAGGAACCCAAAAGGCCTTGGAAATTGTGGATAAAGAAGGCGCAAGGCTGGTTCAGAAGCTGCTGGATAATAAAAGATACCTTTGGGAAAGGCTGGATAAACACGGCTTTCAGGTTCTGAAAGGCGAAGCATCCATCTGCTCCCTTTTGGCAGGTTCCACCGAGAAAACTCTGCGGATCTACCAGGCGCTGTTTGACGCCAGGATACTCACCACCCCCTTCATCTATCCTTCTGTAGCCAAAAACAAAGGGGTGATCAGAATGATCCCCAGGATAGACCTGGCTGAATCGCATCTGGATCATCTCATTCAAATCCTGCTGGATACCAGGGAAAATCTGCCGGAGCTCTTTGCATGACCCCTATCTTCTTCATTATAAACCCAGGTTCCCGGCACCACAAGTCAGCCAAATTCATCCCCCAGCTTTTTGATGAGCTGAAAAAACTTAAAATTGACTATGAATATGAGCTTACAAATACTCTGCAAGACGCTTGGAGTTTGTCTCGAAAAGCAAATCAGCAGGGCTATGATACAATCGTGGCCCTTGGCGGCGACGGAACTATAAACAAAGTGCTTAGCGGCTTTTACGACGATAGCGGAAAGCGGATTTCAAAAGCCAAACTTGGGGTAATTCATACTGGCACCAGCCCGGATTTCTGTAAGAGCTATGGCCTTCCTACTGTGCCGGCCCTGGCCTTGAAATCAGTCAGGATGGGCTTCAGCAAGCAGATTTCAGTGGCCAGGATAGAATATCACAAGCAATCCGGAGCATCCCAAACCGGCTATTTTGCTTGTTGTGCAAGCCTGGGCCTGGGCGCCAGGGTTGCCCAAAAGTCAAATTCCGGCCTTAGAAAATACCTGGGTGATACTCTGGGAACCCTGAGCTCCATTTTCTTCTCACTTTGCGGCTACCATGCCTCGGATCTCGAGTTGGTTTGCGATGGTGAAAAGCAGGTGATAAAGCGCAACTACAACACCTTCATCGGGAAAACCAGGTATATTGCTTCAGGCATGCAACTTCGGCACAGCCTTGGCGAGACGGATGAGCGTTTGTATGTGCTTAGCATAAAAAACCTTGGCTTCCTAAACATCCTGCCTGTGCTGAAAGCTGTATATAGTGGGCAACCAATCCG
>Ga0302252_1001368_pt1 | contig 14283 bp, 10 predicted proteins | sample AAG_RA_Leu_MG_FD_193511 | JGI IMG/M metagenome (GOLD analysis project Ga0302252, IMG submission 193511) | Enriched activated sludge microbial communities from anaerobic digester in WTTP, New Holstein, Wisconsin, United States - AAG_RA_Leu | ecosystem: Engineered > Bioreactor > Anaerobic >...
CTCTCCCGATAGGGCTCGGAAGCGGTAGACGGCACATCGGGACTGGATGGGCTCAATGATCTTGGAGGAGTAGTTGCAGGAGAGGATGAACCTGGTGGTGGCGGAGTAGCGCTCCATGGTCCGGCGCAGAGCGCTCTGGGCATCATTGGTCAGGGCATCAGCCTCGTCCAGGAATATGACCTTGAAATCCGCATCACCAAGCGGGGCCATGCGGGCGAAGTCCTTGACCTTGTGGCGGATGATATCTATCCCCCGCTCGTCGCTGGCGTTCAGCTCAATGAAGTTGTTTCGCCAGCCCTCGCCATAGATCTCCCGGACGATGGATATGGAGGCGGCGGTCTTGCCCACTCCGGGAGGCCCGGAGAACAGGAGGTGCGGCAGGTTCCTGGTCTTGACATATGATTTAAGGCGGCGGACTATCTCATCCTGCCCCGCGATATCATCCAACTTTTCCGGCCGGTACTTCTCGATCCAGATCTCCTCTTTGATGGTTAAGCCTCCTGCCAAGGGGTTTGCGCTGTGGTTATATCAATATTGCTGCAAATCAGGCTCTGGAACCTAATCCGAGATTGCACCTAAGTCGGATTGTAAGGCACTATAAGTGCAAAGCCCAGAAAAGATATCATTAGTGGTTCATATCCTCATAATACCGAACAGCTTTGTTTTATCTTCTTTTTTGCTCATTAGTTCACCTATGGTAAACATGTGGTCTATGCTTCTACTTCTCTCGATTTCCCCATTGGCCGTGTCGGTTAAGGACGCCTCATGGACTATTAAGACAGTTGTAGATTCTTTGTTCTCTTGTTTGGCTCTATCTAGACTCTTAATAGCTGCACCAAAACGTTCAAGGGCCCCGGCGGTATCTATGCCGCCTTTGATCTCTATGGCCACCTGAATTTTGCCTTCTCTATGGAAGATGGCAATATCGGGTTCTTTTCCCATAGTGAGGGTCCTACCATCATTCAATCGTAGCTCCTTATTCTTCCCTTGGTAGGAGGAATAGGTTACCAATCCCGTTTCCTTTGCTCTATCAAGGATCAGGTTCTTAACAAGATCCTCCGCAACCTCTCCTTTATTGTTTTGCCATGATCCCTGGGCCTGAGAACCTGCAGCCATGCCACGCCACAGATCGAACTCCCTTTCATCAATGACCTCATCAGTCTCTATCAGCATGCAGATAATGGAATTGAGGTGTTGGGCAATACGCAACGCAGAGTCCGAGCTTATAGGCTTCGTCTCGATTTCATAGCCATTAATGCTTAAGCCGACGTGGCCCATCGACTTTTGGGATACCATAGAAAGCATCCTATAGTAGCCTATTCTTTTCGATTCTTCACAGAGGACGCTTGGATGGGCAAACACCTTTACTGGTTTGATGCCTCGATGAATTACTCTATTCCATGCTTTTTCAGAGATCTTAAGGTTAGACCAATCAAGGTCTTCTCCCATTACTCTTTCAAGATCATAGGCAACCTCCAGCAATCCCCAATCGTGAAGTTTCTGATGAAAGAATCCACTCTTTGTGATTTGATCGCTAAGCCAACTATCCTTTCCTTTTTTCGACGGCATTTATTTCTCACTTCTCCCACACTACGACACTCTCCCTAACTGGTACCTTACCATATTTCTTCATTTGTTGAGAGCTATTCCCTTTGTAGCGGGCGACTATAACCTCTTTCACCTTAAAGCCTGATGTCTCGGCCATATCGGAGAGTATCAAATCAACTGGTACCAACTCCCCTTCAAACCGGACGTTATCTACAACCATAGCGACTTTTGCATTTGGTGCAAGGACCCTATGCCATTCTCTAATGACCTTCTGCATATCGATAAAATAGGTAGTAAGCATGCTAGGGATCTTAGGATTATTCAACTCTTTTTTGCTAAGGGCTTCAAGGACTTCGGTAACTATGGGATGAGGAGACTTCTCGTTCTGCGCAATCTTGGATTCTATATGAGACCTAAGAATGCCAAATCGTAATTCCTTAAGCTCTTCAAAGTCCTTAACAAAATGAAAGCATAGCTCAAGGGAATAGGATCGAGTATAATCATAACGATTAGCATAAGGCGGTGATGTTATAAGAATTGTAGGGGATTTCTTGAATTGAATATCAGATAGATCCCTAGTATCCCCTAGATGAACCTCGGGGATGACCTCTTTGGAGATTGAGAGATTTGGATAGAACAGCTTCATGCGGCGGATGTCTTCTTCTACTTGAGCGATCTTCTTCCCCATTACTTTTATGGGATCAGATGTTTTTTTATCACGCTCCAGACGTAGGAACTGCCCATCCTTAGATGTGAAGCTACAATCTTCCAAGACGGAGAAGAATACCAAAAACAGCATATCCCTTAGATGGGGGGGCAATCCACATATTGCTGACTTCAGCCTTCGCAAGATTAGAAGTGTAGTCTCATCGAAGGCTACCTTCATAATAGCTACATCTGAGGCTATTTCAGCTGGAATATTTCTGGGTACAGTCGGTATCAAATTAATCCATGCCCGGCTTAGATCATGGGGCTTAAGAGTAAGGAATAAGGGAAGCGTCTTAGACACAAAATAAGCTATAGGGAGCCTGTCAATCCCGACAGACGGGATCTTCCCTAGCATTGACCCAAAGAGGGTGGTCCCCATGCCAGAAAATGGATCAAAAACATAGTCCGAAGAGGGATTAGCATTAAACTTGGCGAGAAAGTGATTAACGAAATTCAGGGAGAATGCTTCTTTGTATCGGTAGATCCTCAGGAATGGTATGGGGCGGTTGCCTACATAGGATACTTGAGATCCTAAGGCTAGATCCTCGTAGATGAGGTCTTCAAAACGCGCTTCTAATTCTTGTCTTTCAGATCCCTGAGGGTAGTCATCCTTTCCGTTGCATTTAACCTTTTTTATTATTGGCATTTCAAGCCTACTATTACCGGACAGGTCTCTTTGAATTGATGACTTTGGTGCAGCCATTGTATCTATCTACAGGGTAGCTCCATCACATAAAGAACTGATGGCCGTAATCAGCCCTATGTCCTCATTTTTTAATTTCTTGGACCTTTTGAAAGAGCTTCAGCTTCATATAGAGACCCTGGGCTTAAATGGTCTGTTTCAGTTCCACATTATTGGGCTTCTCCATTTTGCCTTGCATTACTGCGAGTCTTATTGTTTTCTTATTCTCTGTAGATCAAAACGGTAATCTCCTCATGCTTGATGTTAGAATCTAAAGCTCCATGTCTTTGATTTGAGTTGGCCGAGCAGACAATCAGGCCGTCTTCAGTAATAGAGGCTGGCATCTCAATATCGCGGACCTTATTCCTCAGCTGGACTTCTTCCCAAATCCATGCTTGCACCTAATTCTAGGACCAGCACCTAAATTCGTGCCATAACGGACACATCATTCGCAAAGCCTGTCGGGCAACAAAGCCTAAATATAGATGTGCATCATGATGGCCAATCGTTTTTCGGAGGAACTGTAATTGATCTCTGAGGTGGCAGGACAGTATAACGCACGGGAGTTGGAAAACCAGATCAGATCCCTCTGGGAGAGGGACGATACCTATCATAAGGTCCGGCAGCTGCGAGTGGGCGGCAAGAAGTTCTTCTTCGTGGACGGCCCCCCATACACCACCGGCCGCATTCACCTGGGCACCGCCTGGAACAAGGTGATCAAGGACTCCATTCTGCGCTATAAGTCCATGAACTGCTTCGAGGTCAAGGACCGGGCGGGCTGGGATATGCACGGCCTGCCCATAGAGGTCAAGGTGGAGGAGTCCTTCGGCTTTAGGAGCAAGAAGGACATCGAGGCCTATGGCGTGGACAGGTTCATAGAGAGATGCAAGGAATTTGCGCTGAGGCAGAAGGACGACATGACCGCCCAGTTCAAAATCTTAGGCGCCTGGTTGGACTGGGACGATCCCTATATGACCCTCAAGAACGAGTATCTGGAGGCGGCCTGGTGGACTCTGAAAAAAGCCCATGAGCATAACCTCCTGGAAAGAGGCCTGCGGGTGGTCAACTGGTGCCCCCGCTGCCAGACGGCTATAGCCGACTCGGAGGTGGAGTACTGGGATGAGACCGATTACTCCATCTATGTCAAGTTCCCCCTTCTGGGTGAGGAGAACACCTTCATCGTCATCTGGACCACCACACCCTGGACTATACCGGCCAATGTGGCCGTGGCGGTTAATCCCAGCTTCCAGTACTCGAAAGTTCGGGCCTGGAAGGACGGGCGGCCAGAGATCCTGATCATGGCCTCCGATCTGGTGGAGTCGGTTCTTAAAACCGGGCGCTATCAGGACTATGAGCTGCTGGGCGTACTATCTGCAGAGCAGATGCAAGAGCTTCATTATGAGCACCCGCTGGGTGATATGGTCCCCCGGCAGAAGGAGATAGTGCACGGCGTCTATGCCGCCGACTTCGTGGCTGCGGAGAACACCGGATGCGTTCACATAGCTCCGGGACACGGTCTGGAGGACTACGAGTTGGGGATGAACCATCATCTGGAGATCTTCTGCCCCGTGGGGGAGGACGGCCGGTACACAGCCGAGGCTGGCGAGAAGTACCAGGGGCTCTATGTCAAGGAGGCAGACAGCCTGGTCATTGCCGATTTGGAGGAGAAAGAAAGACTCCTGGCACAGGGTCGTCTGGCGCACCGCTACGGCCACTGCTGGCGCTGCAAGACCCCCATCATATTCATCGCCACCTCCCAGTGGTTCCTCCGCATATCCGAGCTGCGGGACAGGATGCTGGACGAGATCTCCCGGGTGACCTGGTATCCGGAGTGGGCAGGGTCGGCGAGGTTTGCCGACTGGATCAACAACGCCCGGGACTGGTGCATCTCCCGGCAGAGGTACTGGGGAATTCCCCTTCCCATCTGGAGCTGTCCCGCCTGCGGCCACCTGGAGGTGATAGGCACGGCGGCGGAACTGGAGGAGAGGGCGGGCCGCAAGATAGACGATCTGCACCGCCCGGAGGTGGACTCGATTCTTTTGGACTGCCCCTGCGGAGGCAAGATGAAGCGCTCCCCGGATGTCTTCGATGTCTGGTTTGACAGCGCTGTGGCCTCCTGGGCTACACTCCGGTTCCCCAGCCATGAAGAGGATTTCAATGAATGGTGGCCGGCCGACTTCATCACCGAGGGGCACGACCAGACCCGGGGCTGGTTCTACTCTCAGCTGGGAGCAGCCATGGTCTCCTTCGGGCGGGCTCCTTACAAGAGCGTCCTCATGCACGGATTCACCCTGGACGACCAGGGACGCAAGATGTCCAAGAGCATTGGCAACATCGTCCAGCCGGAGGAGGTCGTTCAGAAATTCGGAGCAGACATCCTTCGCTTCTATGTCCTGGGGGCTAACGCGCCATGGGAGGACCTGCACTTCTCCTGGGAGTCGGTGGAGAACACCGCCAGGATGCTCAATATCTTCTGGAATGCCTACCGCTTTGCCCTGCCCTATATGGTCCTGGATGGCTTTGATGCAGAGAAGGCAGACCTCTCCCGCTATGAGAAGAGCCTGCGCCCTGAGGACCGCTGGATACTCTCCCGCATCAACAGCCTCATAGGCGAGGTCACAAAGGAGATGGAGGCCTATCAGTTGCACCGCATCGTACGCTCCATATCCGAGTTCATTCTGGAGGACTTATCCCGCTGGTACATCCAATTGGTCCGCCCCCGCACCTGGATCGAGCAGGACGATCCGGACAAGCTGGCCGCCTATGCCACCATCTATGAGGTGCTGGTCAAGCTCAGCCGGGTCATGGCTCCATTCACGCCCTTCCTCTCCGAGGCCATCTACCAGAATCTGGTGCGGGGCCTGAATGGGCACGCTGCCCCATCGGTTCATATGTGCGACTGGCCTGTTGTTGATGAGGCCAGAATCGACCGCAAATTGGAAGAGAGCATGTCCCTGGTGAGGGAGATATCCATGGCCGGGTCAAACGCCCGCCAGAAGGGAGGCCGCAAACTGCGCTGGCCGGTCTCCGAGATCGTCATATCCCCCATCAAAGAGGCTGTGGATCTGGGAGATCTGGTGGGGGTGCTCAAGGGCCAGACCAATGCCAAGAAGATCACCGTCCTGCCGCCGGGCGAAAAGCCAAAAATGGACCTGGAGCTCTCTCCGGTGCATAAGAAGATAGGGCCGGTTTACAAGGCCGAGGCCAAAGCAGTAGTTGCCGCCCTGGAAGCAGCCGATCCCTTTGCGGTCAAGAGTCAACTTGATTCCGGCTGCGAGGCCGCCTTATCCTATAGCGGAAAGGAATACCGCATAACCTCAGAGATGGTCCAGATCAAAGAGCTGCCGCCGAAGAGCCTGCCTGCCGCCGAGTTCTCCCGGGGCTTGGTCTATGTGGACATCACCCTCACCCCCGAGCTGGAGTCGGAGGGCTATTCCCGGGAGATCATCCGCCGCATTCAGGACATGAGAAAGGAGATGGACCTCAAGGTGGAGGATCAGATCCGGGCCGAGGTGGACATAGAGAGCAAGCCCATACTGGATCTGGCCCTCCTAAAGAAGGAGCATATCGCAGGAGAGGTCCGCGCCTCAAACTTCCAGCTTGGCCTGGGCTTGGAATTGATGGGCAAACTGGTTAAAGACTGGGACATCGAAGGGGTCTGCGTGAGGATCGCTATAGACAGGGCTTGAGGGCTGGAGGGAATTCGCGGTTTTAAAGCCCCGCCTTAATGGGGCAGAGCGAAAACCCGCCGATGGACTTAGATCGCCGGAGATTTATAAGATGAATGAAGAAGAAATGATCATGGAGGCGCCGGTTCCGGTAAAAGTAAAAGGGGTCTACATCGCAGAGTCGGAGGGAGGCTCGCCCGCTCCGGTGGTCCTTTTGGAAGACGAGCGATCCCGGATTGTGCCCATATTTGTGGGACTATCTGAGGCCATATCCATTCATCATGCCCTCTCAGGCGATCTCTCCCCCCGGCCCATGACCCATGATCTCTTCATCTCCGTGCTGGAGTTTCTCTCTGCCAGCATCACCGGCGTGCTCATTGATGACCTGGAGGGGGGCATATATTACGCCCGGCTGGCCATCAAAAGCGATGGCCGGCAGAGCGAGATAGACGCCCGGCCCAGCGACTGCCTGGCCCTGGCTCTGCGCAGCCGGGCTCCCATCGAGGTCCAGGAGAAGGTAGTGGCGGAGTCGAGCATAAGCAAGAGCGATATGGATAAGCTCTCGGAGATAGAGAACTATCTGCAGTAGATCGACAGCAGATCCAGTTAAAGCTGTTTTAATCGATTTCAATCCAAACCGATCATAGCAGCGGCGGGCCTGGCGGCTCATCATCATCCAGGAAATGGCTCATGCCCATTCGGGTAGGATCGTCATGCGCTTCAACCCCCTGGTGGTATTCGTCTTGCAATGCAAACTGCCGGACAGACGGGGTATCGAAGGTGGCAAAAGAGCGATTTTGGTTCTCCGTCAGAAAGTCATCGATAGACGAAGTATTGCTTTCGTAATCGCCGAAGGACCGGCCAGCTTTCTGAAAAGGCAGATAAAAGGTGTAGGCGCTCCATAAAGGCAGCAAGGGATTGGAATAGGCTGAGCCATTTCCATTTTTCCAAACCTCAAACTCAGGCCTCAGTTCCGTGGCTCGCAGAAGGACGGCCGAGATGGCAGTGGTGTTATTGCCGGCGGCGAAGAGGGGAAAAGAGAGGGGGCTGGCGTAGGCCGGATAGCCCAATGCCGGGCCGTAGGAGTTGATGCCTGGATAAGGATAGTATATAGCGCCAGCTCCAAAGATGAGAAGGGCGAGTGCAAGCAATATAAATGTCAGTCGTCTCATATTCGGGGCCAGAATTCTCTGCCCGGGGATATAACCTTTAGGATCGGTCAATCTGCCCAGCCGGCGAATTGGCCAAGATGCAATTTGGCCGGTTGAGTAGCGTTTAATCCAGCGCTCGGACAATTCTGCGCGCACGGCGGCCTGCTGGCATGAGCGGCTGAATTGCGGCCATAAATATGCCCTCTTCAGAGCGGGCCGGGCAGAGAGCATATTTCAAGCAGCAGGAGGATGCGGAGAATGAGTCGGCCTGTTTGGTGCTGCAAATCTCCTACCGACATCTTTAAATGGGGTACAGCTTACCTGGAGTAGCTGTTGGGCAGGTAGATCAGCTGGAAGATCGCTACCTTGGCATGGTAGAGGCCTCGGGTTCAAATCCCGACCTGTCCATATCTCTCTTTTTTAGGGGCGGCATACTTTGCAATGCCCAAAGGGCTTGCAGAAAAGCAATCAGGCCAAAAGCATTTCAAGCCCCGGATCAAAGTAGCATGAAGGAGCGTGGCATGAATATGATCAAAGGAGAGGCCAGAGCAATATGCAGGAGATAGCGGAGATGCTGGGCCTGGCCTTTGCCATAGGCCTTACCGGTGCCCTGGCCCCCGGCCCGACATTGCTGGCCACAGTCAACTCCTCTCTCCAGGAGGGCTGGAGGGCCGGGCCGAAGGTAGCGGCAGGCCATGCCCTGGTGGAGGTTCTGATATTCCTGGTCATCGTCGGTGGCCTGGCCTCGGTCATGCAACAGCACACCCGTGGCATTTCCATAGCGGGAGGCCTGGCCCTGATAGCTTTTGGAGTCATGACTGCCATAGGGAGCCGGAGCGCCGTGCTGAAGGGGCCGGAGGGCAAGGCAAGCGGCAGCGCCTTTTTAGCCGGGGCAGTCACCAGCGCCGCCAATCCCTACTTCTGGATCTGGTGGCTATCGGTGGGAAGCGCCTTCCTCCTCTCCGGCCTCAACTCCGGGCTAATCATGGCTGCCGCCTTCATCGTCGGCCACTGGGGAGCGGACTTCGGCTGGTACACTCTGGTCTCGGGCAGCCTGGACCGGGGGCGCAGCGTCCTCTCTCAGGGCAGCTACAGAAGCATACTGGGGATATGCGGGATATTCCTGATCTGCTTCGGGATCTACTTCTTGAGCCAGGCTTGAAGCCTGAGGGGCTGGCAGCCTCTTTCTCTCATAGCCATGCTGCCATTATATCGTCCCGGTCGTCCTGGTCCGCGCCAGCCTTAAATAAAGGCCGAGAGAGGGTGGAGAGGAGACTGCTGTATTGTCGATAAAGGGTGATCTGGCCTATCTGCGATCCATAAGCTCATTTATAGCCCTAACCACATTTGTCTTCTTCCTGACATCGGCTATGGGCTACTGGGCAGCGGGAGCAGATCCGGACCTAGCCTCACAGTGGAGAGCGGAGCTCGATGCTCTGAAATGGATCCTAGAGCAGCCGCCACTGATCATCATGATCATCATATTCCTTAAAAACCTCCTGGCCTCGGCCATGGCCATGCTCCTGGGTCTGGGCCTGGGGCTCATCCCCTTGCTGGTCGTGACCAGCAATGGCTTTTTGCTGGGCGTTGTAGCCTACGGCGCAGTAAAGCAGGGCGGCCTGCTATTCCTGGCAGCGGGAATCCTGCCCCACGGCATCCTGGAGCTTCCTGCGGTCCTGGTCAGCATAGCCATAGGATTCAGGCTGGGCTATCTTCTGGCTTTAACCCTGGCCAGAGAGAAGGTCGACCTGGCCGGGGAGACCAGAATAGCGGTACGCTTCCTCTGGCGCTATATAACGCCAATTCTGTTCCTGGCTGCGATCATTGAAACATTTATCACTCCAATTGCCATATCGGTGGTTTTATGACTGATTCCAAGACAAAATCAACTTCAAAAGAGAGCAAACAGGCCAAGCTTCCCAGAAAGGAAGATTTCAGCGAGTGGTATCATGAGCTGCTCATGACTGCGGAGATCATAGACAATCGCTATCCAGTCAAGGGCATGTGCGTCTGGTTTCCCTTCGGCTTTGCCATCAGAAAGAGCGTCTATGCTATCATCCGGGAGCTTCTTGATCCCGACCATCAGGAGACCCAGTTTCCCCTAATGATCCCGGAGAATGAGTTCATGAAGGAAGCCCAGCACATCAAGGGCTTCGAGGATGAGGTCTACTGGGTGACCTGCGGCGGAACCGCCCCCCTGGAGGTCAAGCTGGCCCTGCGGCCAACAAGCGAGACAGCCATCTATCCCATGTTCAAGCTCTGGATCAGGTCCCATGCCGACCTGCCCCTGAGGATTTATCAGATTGTCAACACCTTTCGCTATGAGACCAAGCACACCCGGCCGCTGATCAGGCTGAGGGAGATTACCTCCTTCAAGGAGGCCCATACCGTTCACGCCACCTGGGAGGATGCGGCGGAGCAGGTGGAGACGGCGATTTCAAGATACTCCCAGTTCTACCGCCGCCTGGCCTTGCCCTTCCTGGTCAGCCGCCGGCCCAGCTGGGACAAATTTCCCGGCGCGGACTACACCACAGCCATAGATGTGATCATGCCCGACGGCAAGACCCTCCAGGTGGGCACAGCCCATCACCTGGGCTCCACCTTCGCCAAGACCTATGAGATCACCTATGAGGATGAGGGCGGGGAGCAGAAGCTTGTATCCCAGACCTGCTACGGCATATCGGAGCGCTGCATCGCTGCTCTCATCTCGGTGCATGGAGACGAGAAAGGTCTGGCCCTGCCCTGGGAGGTGGCTCCGGTGCAGGTGGCCATTGTGCCGATTCTCTTAGGCGACAAGGACAGGGTGCTGGCTGTATGCCGGGAGCTGAAGGACAGTCTCGCCGCCGAGCGGATACGGGTACAGCTAGACACCAGCGATGAGCGGCCGGGGGCCAAATTCTACAAATGGGAGATGAAAGGGGTTCCGATCCGTCTGGAGGTAGGTCCCAGAGATATAGAAAAGGGCGCGGTCACTCTGGTCCGCCGGGATGGGATTAAAAAGACTGTTCCCATGGATGGACTTGCTCGCGCTATAGCCGCAGAGGCAGAGGAGCTTCAGGCTGCCCTATATGAAAAGGCCAGAGGGATTCATGATTCAAAAATCAAGGCGGTCTCAACAATAGAGGAGGCCAGAGCTCAGACCGAGGCGGGAGTGGCCCTAGTCCCCTGGTGCGGCGAGGTTGACTGCGGCCATCAATTGGAGGACCAGGTGGGAGCCAATATGCTGGGCGAGCCCCAGTACCAGAGCTTTTCCGAGGCACCCTGCGCCGTCTGCGGCAAAAAGAACGCGGGAAGGACCTACATGGCCAGGCAGTACTGAGCCGGTCTCCCTCTCTATAACTCTTCTTTTTTTAATCAGTCACCCTGAAATATCATAAGGCTTGAAGCTCCTAATATGAAAAATCTCAAAAATGATCTGGGGCCTTTCCGGCAGAGAGTCCGGAAGGCTCTTATCATCTTTTCATTTGTGCTTTTGCCCGTGACATTTGCCTATATCTCCTGTCCTATAATCACAGAGGGTGCATCGAAAGGAGTTATGAGCGGAGGCCTTATAGTATTTATTCTCCTCTTCATCAGCTCGCTGTTTCTGGGCAGATTGTGGTGCGGCTGGCTCTGCCCGGCGGGAGGATTGCAGGAGATCTACAACCAATTCAATGATAAGACAATTGATAATAAAAAATTGAAATTACTGAAATATGCGGTGTTCCTTTCCATGTTCATCCCTTTTGTCTCAGCAATTTACCATGCGGAAGGATTGAGTACCATTGACTTCTTCTATTATACGGATCATGGAATATCGATAGCCAGACAGGGATCTTATATCATATTCTTTGCCCAGATATTCTTCATCACCATATTGGCCATGCTTGCCGGAAGACGCGGCTTTTGCCACTATTTCTGCCCCATTGCCGTGATACTGATCACAGGCAGAAGAATCCGAAATCTCTTCCGCTGGCCGGCGCTTCATCTCTCAGTTGATAGAGATCTCTGCAAAGACTGCAAGCTATGCTCAAGGGGCTGCCCCATGGGGCTGAATGTGAGCAATATGGTCCAGAGGATGAACATGGAAGATGCTGATTGCATCTTATGTTGCGTTTGCGTGGACATCTGCCCGGAAAAGGCGATTGGTCAGGATTTTATTTTTAAACGTAATACCCCGTAGCTTGCTGCGGATGGGATAAAGGGCATACGTATTCAGTTTGGGCTTGGATCAAATTAGCCTGCTTCCAATTTCATGCGGCAGCGCCTTGGATGCCCCGCCGCTTGCGGCGTGGGTGCGCTGCCGCCGTTTCACTTATGAGAAAAATTCATAAAAATATTACAATTTTTACTGGCGTTCCTCCCGCCCAGATATACTGCATCAGCATAATGGAGGGTGGGAGACCACAGTTCACTCTAAGACCCAAAGCCGCAGATGGGGCTATAGAGATCTGGCAGAATTATGAAGAGCCAAATCAGACTGACTTGCCGCCGATACCACAATAAGCCTTTTCAACTGTGGCCAATGTTAATAGTATTCTATGGTATTTACCCTTTTTGGTTAAATTGCAGATTATTGTCCGACTTAATTCAAGTATTGACCAAATGTCGTTTAATTAAAATTTTTTATGTTTGGGATTAGGTTCTTTTGAGCCGCATGATATAATCTTCTCATAGAGATATAAATTAGCTAATATACATTAATCGTCCATAGATGCGCTCTTCAGGAGCCCAAGAGGCTGCCTTATGTCTGCCAACCGATGTATATTATTCTATCAGTCAATAAAAGATTATCTTTATAAATAATAAGCAGCAAAAATGATCTTAAAACGAAGATCAAATCCAAGGAGACCCTGAGATGCCCCTTCGAAAACGAGTCAGCCTGAATATTAATGTCCGCGGCCTGGGAGAGTCTCCCACATTGGCCATAAATGAGAGGGTAAAGCTGCTGCAACAGCAGGACAAGAAGATCTACAACTTCGGGCTGGGCCAGTCTCCATTTCCTGTACCCTCTCCGGTGGTGGAAGCTCTGCGGCTGCATGCCCATGAGAAGGATTATCTGCCGGTCAAAGGCCTCTCCGCTCTCAGGGAGTCTGTATCCGTATTTCACCGCCAGAAGGATCTGGTGGAGGCAAATGCCGATAGCGTCCTGGTCGGTCCAGGCTCGAAAGAGCTGATGTTCCTCCTCCAGCTTGTGTTCTACGGTGAGATCATAGTGCCCACCCCATGCTGGGTCTCCTACGTCCCTCAAGCTCAGATCCTGGGCAAAAGGGTAAGCCTGCTCCACACCTCATTCGAGGACAAATGGCATATTAGCGCCGATCAGCTCTCAAAACTTCTGGAAGGAGAAGAGGACTACTACCGTCCCAGATTGCTGGTCCTGAACTATCCTGGAAATCCCGATGGCCTTACCTATACCCCAAGCGAACTCAAGGAGATTGCCGCCGTGGCCAGGGATTATGAGATCATCCTCCTCTCCGATGAGATCTACGGCCAGATACATCACAGGGGAGAGCATGTATCTGTCGCCCGCTTTTATCCGGAAGGAACAATAATCAGCTCCGGCCTCTCCAAATGGTGCGGAGCGGGCGGCTGGAGGCTGGGAACCTTCACCTTCCCGAGAAGTCTGGACTGGCTGATGGAGGCCATGGCCTCGGTTGCCAGCGAGACGTATACCTCGGTCAGCGCCCCTATCCAATATGCAGCAGTCCAGGCCTTCCGGGGGTCAATGGCAATAGAGCGCTACCTATGGCAGGCCCGGCGCATACTCTCCACTCTAGGTGAGAGGTGCTACAGGATTCTGTCCGGTGCCGGAGTGAGAATACATGCCCCGGAGGGCGCTTTCTATATGTTCCCCGATTTCTCTCCATTTGCAGACAGCTTGGCCAAAAGGGGAATAAAGAGCAGCCCTATACTCTGCGAGAGGCTGCTGCAGGAAGCAGGAGTGGCAATGCTTCCGGGAAGGGCATTCGAGAGGCCTGTTGAGGAGCTGACCGCCAGGATATCCTATATCAATTTTCCGGGAGCAAGATCTCTGGCCGCTGCCGAGACGGTTGATCTGCACCATGAGCTGCCCGATGATTTCATCCAGTCTCATTGCCAGGACACACTGGAGGGCCTGGAAAAGCTGGTCCAGTGGCTGGAGGGATGAGGCCTTTAATGCCAGGATATCAGAAGCCATATCGTACTGGCCGGAGGAGCATTGTCGAAGGGAACATTGCTGATGGGCATAGCTAATAGTAATACCATATGCTTCTGTAGTCCTCCGGATCCTCTCCCCTATCCTTCAGCCTTTGCAGATATCTGTAGATGGAGACATCGGTGTAAATGTAAGGCTTTACCTGGGCGATATTCTTCTCCCAGGGAAGGAATGAGTACATGCGCCTGCCCTCCGGGGTTATGGCTATCAGCTCGTGATTCTGCCAGGCCCGCAGATGGTCCTTTCCCAGTCCCGGAACATTGAAGACCGGCTCATCGGTTCGAAATATCCCTGGAAGCAGCCGGGCCTCCTCCTTTCTCTCCTGCAGTATTCTGGCTATGGGGACAG
>Ga0302252_1001369_pt1 | contig 14283 bp, 17 predicted proteins | sample AAG_RA_Leu_MG_FD_193511 | JGI IMG/M metagenome (GOLD analysis project Ga0302252, IMG submission 193511) | Enriched activated sludge microbial communities from anaerobic digester in WTTP, New Holstein, Wisconsin, United States - AAG_RA_Leu | ecosystem: Engineered > Bioreactor > Anaerobic >...
GCTCTTCCATTGCGAATTTTTAATTATGAATCATCTTTATCGAGTATTCTTGACCGGACCGGGATTTTCAGATATACAGGGAAAAGCTTATGTGGTATATGGCGAGAAGCTAATCTGTTTTATGTTTGAGTATCAGGGATATCCGAAATTTTCGGCCCATCGATGAGGAATTGGTTTTGGATTCAAGCACAACTGCAATTCTGGCATTATTCTGCTTTCTACTATGTCTGTCAGCATTCTTCTCCGCATCTGAGACTGCATTGATGTCGCTCAGCAAGATTCGACTTATTCATATGCTGGAGGAGAAGGTAAGGGGAGCCAGCGTTATAAACCAACTGAGGGAAAATCCCAATAAGCTGCTGGGCACTATCCTCGTAGGCAATAACATTGTGAACATCGGTGCATCGTCCATTGCTACGGTTTTGGCGATAGAATATTTCGGAGACACAGGGGCGGGTATAGCCACAGGAATAACTACCATTCTGGTGCTCATATTCGGAGAGATCACACCAAAATCATTAGCGGCACAGAAGTCCGAAAAGGTCTCCCTGATCGTGGCAAAGCCCATTTTCCTTTTAACGTATCTTTTGAATCCAATTGTATTTGTCTTCACCCAGATTTCCGGTCTTTTCATGCGGATGTTGGGATACCAAAGCAATGCCAACTTGCCCACTATCACAGAGGAAGAGCTTAAGTCGATGGTGAATCTGGGAGAGGAAGAGGGTGTCATCGAAGATCATGAGAAAACAATGATCTGCAACGTCTTTGACTTTGGGGATCAATTGGTCAAAGATGTGATGATACAGAGGATGGATATAATTGCGATAGATATGAACGCCAGCTACGAAGAGATTATCAAAATAATAAAAAATGAGCAATACTCACGTTATCCCATCTATAGCAAAAGGATCGATAACATAGTAGGCATACTCAATGTCAAGGAGTTGGTCTACCGAGATCCCGAAGAGCTATTTGACATAAAAAAATTCGTGAAAAAGCCCTATTACACATTCGAGTTCACGAATACTTCAGAACTATTCAATGAAATGAAGAAGCGTAGAACACACATGGCAATAGTCCTGGACGAATACGGGGGCACAGCAGGAATTGTAACCATCGAAGATCTTGTCGAAGAAATAGTAGGAGAGATCTCAGATGAGTACGATATGCATACCCAAGAGATAGATACGATCCGGGAAGGAGAATATCTGGTCGATGGGAGCACCAGGATAGAGGAGATCAACGAGCTAATCGGGACCAGAATTGAATCTGAGCATTATGACTCCATAGGCGGGTTCGTTATTGAGTTGATGGGCAGACTGCCGAGGCAAAGCGAATCAGTCGAGCATATGGGAACCAAGTTCATCATAGAAAGCATGGAGAGAAACCGGATCAGAAAGATCAGAGTTCTGATGAGCGAAGCCATAAATGGCGACCAAATCTATATTGGTTAAAAAATTGATTCTTGCATATAATTCCGCTCTCGACATCGAACTCCCTGCCCCTTGATATCGCCAATTGTATTATGGTGGCTGCTATGGGGGGTGCCAGAAATATGCCGCTTCTTCCACCCACAAAGCCGCCAAACAAAAGCAATAGTCCGGTCAGACCGGCCAGCATAAGGGTCGTTCTGATCACATTTGTCATATGGAGCTTTTTCTATTCTTAGATTATCTATTTTTATGCTTATTCTACTGTCTCCTCCGTGCCTCAACCTCACGAGCAGGCCTTCAAAAGACTGCCACAGCCTGCTCTTCAATCAGGAAATGCTCCCTCAAATGCCCATCCAAGGAAGGGCTTTCATGCCACGGATCTTCTAAGCTGGAAAGTCCTCCTCATCCACAGCCACCTTTTCCACATTTCCGTCCCCATATCTCTCCAGTGTGATCTCTATCCAGGAGTACTGAATTTTATCCCCCGCCCTTATGGTCTGGAAGAGGAGCGGCTCTCTCATCCTGCTGCTGCTGGCATTGATGTCGAAGGCCTTTCGGCTGGCGTTCCAGCCCTGTCCCTGTTGGAAATAAAGATAATAGCTGCCGTCCTGCACTCCGGTCAGGTTGAAGCGACCCCCGCCGCGGATATAAACTGCCGCCCTTACCGTCTCCTCTCGCATGGTGCATAAATAAGCCACCAGATCATCCGAGGCATTGTTGAATATATCCAGCTGGCAGCGTCCGGCCATATCTGACTCCCGGATAAATGTCCCGCTCTCGGGGCGATCGGCCTCAGCCAGAGCCGGGCCGGAGGCAAGACAGAAGATCAGGGCCCCCAGAATGGCTGAAATCAATATGCCTGAAATCAATAATCGATTATGGATTATTCCATTATTCATATGAAGGATATACCTTGCCCCGGTTATATCAGCCTAATCCGGCTCGGCAAGAAAGCAGCATCATGTGCTGAGATTCCTTGCCTTTGCCGCGCCTCGCCGCTCCAGAACGAAAAGCACCAGGCAGCCCGCAATGCAGAGCAGCCCGGCCAGAAGGAAGGTGGCGGAGAAGCCCACCTGGCTGGCCATTGCTGCTCCTCCGGCGCCTGTAGCTGCCGTGCCCACCCCGGTAGTGGTATGATAGATGGACCACTGGAAGCTCTCTTTTCCCCGGTCCAGATTGACGGACCACAGGCCCAGCCAGGTGGGATAGGCCAGACCGCTGCCAAGTCCGTAGACTGTCTCTGCCAGGTAGACATGGTAGATGCTTTCTGCCGAGAGGTAGATCATGGGGACGGCGGCCATGAGCAGGGTCCCCAGTATCAGCCAGCGCTCCTTGGAGGCCTGGCGGTCCACGTAATGGCCGAAGGGAAGCTGAACCAGGGACTTGGTCAAGAGGAAGAGGGCACTGGCTATTCCTGCCGTGAGCATATTGCCGCCGGCAATGCTTCCATCGTTGATGTATATGGCCAGTATGGGCTGGATCAGCCCGAATCCCGTCAGCACGAATATATCCGAGAGCAAGAGCAGTTTCATGGTGCGATTCATCACAGCAGGTCACCTCCAAATATAATTATATTTATAGTAAGATAAGTCTAAGCGGGCCAGGCATTTTTCAATTCAAGGCAGCTCGATAATGCCTAGAGGATCTTGTCTGAGGCATCGATGGCAAGAAGTGACAAAAGGCCAGAGCTAAGCTAGAAAAGGGTCCGTTCCAAACCTGATTTCAGGTTGATGCAGTAGACGATTGCGCTTATCTCCATCAGATTTTCTCGCGCCGGGACTCTATTTAAGCCTATCTGTCTATGCTGCACAGTCCTGAAATCGCTGATCCCATCTCGCTATCTTCTATTGTTTTTCTGCCGGATTGGAGGCCACAGACATCCGGACCTAATAGCCGCAGCACTTGTATGCTATATGGAGGACACTTACGGTAGTGATGTTCATAAGCATGAAAAACAATGCCTGGCCAGATGACTCCTATGCCCCGCCCCACCCTGGATCAGTACTTCATGGAGATCGCCGCCGTGGTGGCCAAGCGCTCCACCTGCCTGAGAAACCAGGTGGGAGCGGTCCTGGTCAGGGACAAGCGCATACTATCAACCGGCTACAACGGCGCTCCGGCGGGGCTGGAGCACTGCGACAGCGTTGGCTGCGCCAGGGAGGGGGTGGAAAGCGGCACCCGGCACGAGCTATGCCGGGCAGTGCATGCGGAGCAGAATGCCATAATCCAGGCCGCTCTGCACGGCATCGGCATCGAGGGAGCGACATTATATTGCACCCATCAGCCCTGCATACTCTGCGCCAAGATGATGATCAATGCCCGTGTAACCCGGGTGGTCTATAAAGAGAGCTATCCGGACGGAACCGCTCTGCAGTTTTTAAAGCAGGCTGGAATCGATGTAGAGCGGCTATGATCAAGCCAATGCCAATACGATGCATGATTGGGGGCTCATCCTTTGATCAGAACATCTTGCAGCGGCCTTCTGCCGGAATGCTCCCCTTGCGAGGCGGCATAGCCCAGCCGGAAGGTCTGCTGCACCGCCCTCTTATCCCATGCGGCGGGCAGAAGAGAATCAAGATCCTTCTTGACCTGCCGCACCTCCAGGGGCTGGCTCATGGGCTGCAGGCTGAGGCCCTGCGATGCAGCCGCCAGCCAGAGCCGCTCTAAAGCCCTTCCCGCCTGGATAGAGGAGAAGCGGTCATTTTCTGCTGTGCAGATGAATCCGATGCAAGGAGTGCTGTTGATCAGGTCGGAGTCCTTCCTGGTCTGCTCCGGCCCCACATCCAGGAAGACCACAGCTAGCTGAGCCATCTTGGCCCTGACTCCCCTGGGGCCCATGACCCCCTGGCCCAGCCAGCGGCCCAGCTCGCTCTTGTAGTTTATGTCGGAATATAAAATGCCGTCTGCCTGAACCACAAGCTTCCGAAAAGCCTCGATTGTATCCTGATCCTGGCTTAAAAATACTGCTACATCTGGCCCGGAGCTGTATCCGAGAAGGGCACCCAGATCGGCTTGCGAGAGCGCTTGCGTCTCATAAGGATTGCGGTTTGTCCGGCGCAAGGTTATGGCCTGGAATAGACTGGCATTGGCGGCGGAGGGTGCAGCCTCCTCTAGGGATACCGAGGCCACCAGGTCTTCCTGGCCGGGGAAGAGCGAGACAGTGCAGTTGTAGCCGAAATTCTCTGCCGCCAGGATCAGGTTTTCCAGAGCGGCACCAAGGCTGATATGCATCTCCCTTTTATCCGCATCAGCTATGGAAAGCCACCTGGACCGCTCGGCAAACAACATAATCTCATCCTCCGAGACGTTGAACTTCCAGGGCTGGCTGTTATGGCTGGATGGAGCCAGGATGGCATAATTGAGGAGAAAAGCCAGCCTCTCCTGTGGTTGGGACGAATCAGCAGGAAAGTCGCTTTCATTTAAATTCCAGACATCCAGAGATAACTCTGGCTGCATAAAGATCCCCGGCAGCGCCATTCCCAGGAATAGAAATATGCTTAACAAGACCACCTTTGTAGCTGATATGCCCATATTCTTCCATCCGCCTTTGAGAGGTCATATACTAATCAGAGAAATAAATCCTGCGGACGGACTAAGGTGCCGGCGGCATTATAGCTCAATCTTTTTATACTTCAAGACACTTAATTGAAATGGGAAGCAGCATGAAGGCGGGGGCAAATTGCAGCCGGAGAGGAAATGCAATAATGAGGTTCATTTATAGGATGACCTGTATCTTAAAAAGCCTCCAGAGTTTCATGGAGACATGATATCTTGATGTCCATAAATAAGGCAGAGATTGGAACCATAGTCGGTGAGACCAATCCTCTGGCGTTTAAATTTCTGATAAATAAAGAGGTTGGCCGAGGCACCTATGTCAAGGCCCGGACGGACGGCGGAAAGGACTGGATTTTAGCCCAGGTAGAGGATGTGAAGCGCTCCAATTCCGCCTACAGCGTAAACCAGCTCTCGGATGGGGCCAGGAATTACGATTCTCGAGAGATGATGATAGCCGAGGCCAGGGTCATAGGCGTGGGGAGGAGCGGAAAGCTCCAGCTTCCCACCAGCCCGGCAAGACCGGGAGATCCGGTTTTCATAGCCGACGAAAAGCTGATCAAGGCCACCCTTGGCCTGGCCAGGGGAGATATGTACATCGGCATGCTCCGAGGATATGATATCCCGGTGGAGCTGGATGCCAATACCCTGGTGCAGAAGCACTGCAGCGTCCTGGCCAAGACCGGTTCGGGGAAATCCTATACCGCAGCAGTGATTCTGGAGGAGCTGTTGGAGAGAAGGGTATCTCTCCTCATAATCGATCCTCATGGTGAGTATGCCTCTATGAAAGAGGCCAATCATGTGGGCGAATTTTCCCGCTTCAGAGTTAAGCCTAAGGGATATGACGTCTCCGTCTACACTCCGGGAGAGATGGCCATGAACCCCAGAGCGGACCGACCCTTCCGCTTCAATGGACTCAACCTCTCGGCAAGGGAGGTGGCTAAGATGATCCCCCATGAGGGCAGCAGCAGCGGCCAGCTGGGACTCTTGTATGAGGCCATCAGTGCCCTGAGATCGGAGACGGATGTATACGGCCTGGAGGACATAATCGAGCAGGTGGTGCGCAGCAACTCCAAGTCCAAATGGAACCTGGTGGGCCAGCTCGAGTCGCTCCTGGATCTGGGGCTGTTCTCGGGAACCGAGACCCACATAGATGAGCTGCTCCGGCCTGGGAAGGCAGCTGTTATCGATATGACCGGCATTCTGCCGGAGCTGCAGTCGATGATCGTCTCCCGGCTTCTGACCGATATCTTTGAGGCCAGAAAGCGGCGGCTGATATCTCCGGGAATGGTGGTAATAGAAGAGGCGCACAACTACATACCGGAGCGGGGAACGGGCAATGCCGCCTCCACCAATATTGTGCGCACCATTGCTGCCGAGGGAAGAAAGTTCGGGCTGGGACTGATGGTCATCAGCCAGAGGCCGGCTCGGGTGGACAAGAACGTCATATCGCAATGCAACACCCAGATCATAATGAGGGTCACCAATCCCAATGATCTCAAGGCCCTCTCCAAGGGACTGGAGGGGATGACCGGGGAGCTGGAGGAGGAGATCAAGAGGCTTCCGCCCGGAGTGGCCATGCTTGTTAGTAACGAGATCGAGCGACCCATCACAGTCAATGTCCGGCCCAGAAAGTCCAGGCACGGCGGCGTGTCCACTCAGATAGTCATAAAAGATGAGGCGATGGCGGCACCAAAGCGAGCCACAAGGCGCAATGAAAGAGCTTCTCCTCTTCCGCCGGCTGTTGTCGAGCCCAGGCCGGTCCGAAAGAAGAAGGCAGGCGGGCTGCTGGAAAAGGTCTTCGGCCCGAGAGGGGCTTGATTTTTAGAGATGCCTGGATTGATCCTCTCTATTCCAGGCAATCATTTAGCATTGCGGCCTTCCGTCCCAGAGGTGAAGAAAACGGGAAGATATCCGCCCTGAAGTCGTTGAAAAAAATTCTCTGGCCGGCCTGTTTCACAAGCCCGGCTCAGAGACCTGAGATTTTAAACGCAGGGAAGCCAATCCACACTGATTGTACCGCAGGTTGAGTTGCCCCAGAGCTGAATGAACTTCTCAATGGAGAAGACACCGGTCAGGTCTTCGACGCTCCGGCCATACTCGGCATGGCGTCCTTTCAACTGATTGTCGGCCTGAGGATCCCTGGATATCCAACCGATATGAGCGACTCCGATGACATTGCTGTTTATGTTCGCTTCCAGAACACCGGTGCAGCAGGGTGGGCTGCCATTGGCGTCGGCGTACTCACCAGTATCGTCCTTTAAGAGGCCGTATCCCCTGGTCTTGACCTCGGTGGTCTTCTGCAGATGCTCGGCATGGGTGTACATCTCAGTCAGCACAGCCCCGATCTTGTAGTTCTGCACACACAGCTTGTCCACCCACTTCTGGTCGTAGGTGCCGGTCTGATAGGAGACGGGCATATACTCCAGCTCCTGCTCCGAGGTGAAGTTGATGTAGTCCATGGGATTGCCTCCCGTGGGCCAGATGCAGTTCTCCAGGCCGAAAGGCTGTCTCTCCGCTTCCATCTCAATTCGGGAGAGGATCACATTTCCTGAGCCGGACTGCTTCTCCACCAGCTTCTGGCCACTATAGCCGTTCTGGGTGGAGATGACCATCTCCAGGCTGCGGTATCCCACCCCCTTGACGGTCGACTTCTCATACATGTAATTGGCTGCGTCGGCCATGCTTATCAGTGCCACGGCAATCAAAGCCAAAATGACCATTTCTCTCTTCAATCCACACTACCTCCTCTGGCCTGGGCCCAATTCGAATAGAAAACCCCTAAATTCCATCCGCCCCCAGTCTTGGGGGGAGGCAAGCCCGATCCACTGCCAGGCCTTCACTCTCCAATACCCTAGCACCGCAAGACGGTTATCAGGAGCGTATTTCAAGCTTTTGGCCGGGCTAGGCTATATTCAAAAGATCATTTAGCAGAAAAAAGAGGAGAACGGAAGACTCACTTGCCGAATCCGTTCAGCCTGTCAGCGAAGCTATGGCAGGTGATGCTCTGGCAGGGGCTGACAACATACACCGGAGCCAGTCTCTTGGGGACATAGACTCCTGAACAATCTCCCTTCTGGCAAGGAGACGGTTTTTTAGGGACGGAGATGCCTGGGCAATCCCCTTCCTGGCAGGGTGCATCACTGGGCTTGGTCTGATCCCGGAAGACTATCGTCCGGTTGATCAAGAATGATCCATTATACCACTCTTGTTCCTTGAGACTCTGCTGGCCGGGTATGCTCTGTTTGGCATCGATCCAGTAATTTCCGGTGAATTCATCCTCCGTGTTAAACTCCGCCATCTTCTTCAGAGATCCGGTCTGGTGCAGGGTGAAATCCTGAACCTTATAGGTCATATTTGTAACATCATAGGTCTCGGTGACACGGGCTCCAACTCCCCCGAAGACGGCAGAACTCTTGAAGCTCTCCTCGCCCATCAGAGCATCCCCAGCGCCTCTGGACCTGTAATCATCCACTTGATCCTCTTCCCAGAAGTTGGGATTTCTGCCCTTGGCTCCCACCACCAGATATTCATTTTTCACCAGATCCTCTACCTCTCCCTTAAAATATACGTCCTTGCTGGATCTGATGCCGGACTTCATACTCTTGAGGTTCTTGGAGATCTGAAAATCGCCCTCTCCACTGACATAGGTCTTCGAGGCGTAATCCATGGCCTGGACCACAAATTCAGTAGTCTCTCGGCCCGCTCTCCGGCAATTGCCTGTGGCCTCCACCTCGAACTCATACTTGCCGGCGGCGGCATTGACATCCGGCTTAACCTCTAGTGGAAGAGAGCGAGAGCCTCCGGCGGGAATGGTCAGAGTCTCGGTGGCCCAGCTGAACCATTCAAAGGGACACCCCTGGGGATTGATGCTCAGGTCAGCCTCAATCTCGGTATTGCCCTCATTTTCCACACTTACCATAAAGCTCAGAGGGCTTCCCTGGGTTATGTATGCTTTATCCCGCTCCGATTCCGGCCCGCTCTGGCTGATGCCGACATTGAGCCGGCCTGAATCGCCATTGCACGGGCTGGGCAGATAGCTGGGCGTGGAGGGCAAGGCTGGATTGGACCAGGTATCATCTGCGGCATAGCCAGCCATCGGGGCAGCATCTGAATCCTCAACTGCGGCCTGAACCTGGCCAGCCACCAGAATTGATATAATCGCAATACAAATCATCAATCTTTTCATGCTATAGCCCCCAATCAGATAAAAAAAAAAAGAGAAAAACTGCCGGGCAAAAGAGCCCTAGCAGTCGATGCCTTCGCAGGGAACCGGAATTCTCTCAGGCACCGGATTCTCATGGAACTTGATCAGCTTCTCGGCCTCGAAGACACCAGTAAACATCTCGTGGGCCTTTACATCCTTGTAGAAGATCTTATGCCAGGTGGCATCTGTGCCCCAGGTACCATTGAAGGAGTTCTTGGTCTCAAGACCGATCAAATGGGCGGGATTGTATATGCCGTTCTTGTCCGTCATGAGCGCCTCTACAGCCTCCACGTTTCTGCCAGCCTTCTTGAGTATGCCCGGCAGATCCTCCGGCCTGATATTATAGGCCGGCTGAGTGGGCGTGGTCGAGACAAAGAATGCAGTCTGATCCTGCTCCATCTCATTTACCGAGAACATCTCCTGGATATTGGCTCCGATGCCGCCATAGAATTCCTTGGAATTGAGCAGCTTTCCGCCCACCAATGGCGTAGCTCCGGCATAGGTCATCTTCTTGGTCTGATAGAGATTCAATGCCGCAGAATTGCTGCCGTTGACCGAGGAGATATTCCTCTTGAGTTTATCTGAATTCTGAGAATATGCCGTCTCCTGATCCAGCTCTATGTCTCCGTCTCCGGCCATGGTGTCAAAGTACTCAAGAGCTATCTTCTTGTCGATCACCGATGTGCTGACATCGATGATTCCCGATCCGGACACTTTATGTGCTTCACAAAACTGCTCGTACTGTACGGGCGGAACTATGGGTGGGTTGGCCACCACAGTGCCGCATAGCCCTACTAGGGCAATGGCAATAGCAACTATTCCTACTACTCCCTTCATGCTACATTCACCCCCGATTTTGATGTAATAGATTTATATCCCTTTATTGTAGATTATATCTCGCATATTACCGGCGACATTAAGCTACGGATATACTCTGAAGTTTTTATTTGATATAAATCTATCTGTCAAATGCTTGGGAAAAAATAATGTATCCACATTAAATATCACCGCTTGACCGGATGGGCTTAAAAGCATCAGCCGCTTATTCTACTGGACTAGGGCAACCAATGACTTCACGGGGGCTAAGATCTCCGCTCATAGACTCTTTCGGCTCTATTGCAGATCGCATCCCAATCATACTCCCGGGCTGCTTCCATGCACCTGTTTCGGCTGATGCTCCGGCGCAGAAGGGACAATATGGCCTGGGATAGCTCCACCTCATTTGGCTGGCAGATGAGGCCGGTATCCTTGCCTATCAGGTCCATCACCGCATTCATATCATGGTTGACTGTGACCACAGGAATCCCGCAGGCATTAGCCTCCAGAGCAGCCATGCCGAATCCCTCCCTAGTGGAGGGTGAGACAAATATGCGCGAGGATTTCATAAGAGAGAGGGCATAATTGTAGTCCTCCAAAAAGCCGAGGAAGCTGATGCTCTGATTTAGATCCAGCTCTCTGGCCAGGAGCTTCAGATTATCTATCTCCGGCCCGTCGCCCACTATCACGGCTTTTACATCCGGGATTTCGGATTTCACATGCTTCACCGCCCTGATGAATAGGTCAATGTTCTTGTGCTCTATCAGCCTTCCCACATAAATAAGATCGGACTGCGGTCCCGATGGGGCGATTTCGGAGATCATCTTCCAGTCTATGCCAGGGGGGACGATCTGAGCCTCTCTTCCCCCCAGGCTCAGTAGATCTCTCTGCGTCCTTCTGGAGATGGCTATATTTCTGTCCGTCAGCCGAGCCGCAGCCCACTCCACAGCCTGGCCTGCCCTTCCCTTGGCCCCCATGTACTCCCTCCAGTATTCCCCCCACACCTCCAGCCAGGTTATGAACAGCTCCGGCCCCTGCAGGCGTGAGATCAGCTTTGAGGAAAAGCAGGAGAGATAGGGAAAATTCTGGCAGTCCAGCACATCGGCATCGGTGCGAATGGCCAGCAGCCTGGCGGCAAAGTAAGCCGCCTGGGAGATGGAGCGCTTTCCTTTCTGATATAGGGGCATGGGCGGACAGATGCCATGCAGATGCAACCCCTCTGCCTCAATGTCATTCTGGCCCTGCCACCATTTCATACCGTAGCAATGAACCTCATGCCCTCGGCCCGCCAGCCGGCGGGAGATCTCATATATCCTCTTCTCCGCCCCGCCCTTGACCCAGGGATAGACGGCATCGTAGACATAAGCTATCTTCATCAGAGCCTCTTGTCTTCCTATCTCAGAGGTTGAAGGTTAATGAAGATGATGGAGAATACGGCTTGTGTTGAAGACCGGGATTAGTGCCCGCATCATTAAGGACATGACTCTCATTTTATCTCTGCTCCGGACCGGCCAGGGATATGATACGAAGAGAGCCTATCCAATTTCGCTGCTGCCAGATGGAATAGTCAGGCGGGCAGCCGAGCGGATGGAGAAGATAGGGCACAGGGATTGCTATCCCTTGCAGCTCTTCCAGCCCAGCTCCGACTTCCAGTCATCATACTTAAATGAGACTTTCAGTTTTGCCCTATAGGCTACTATCCTGCCCTGGTCATCAAATTTTGCGTCCAGCTCCTTGACCTCGGCAATCCTGAGGCACCAGAGGGATTTGCATGCCCCTTCTATCGCATTTTCTGCAGCCTTCTCCCAACTCGTTGGTGAGGATCCGATCAGCTCGATAAAGGGATAAACGCTCTCGTCCATCATGCATTATACTAATGTCTCAATATTTATATATTTTTCTAATTTTGCAGCCCTTCACGATTTTCTAACGGAGTGATGCCACTTTTGCAATTGTTAATAGGCCGCAAGTGTTTTGCATCAGAAAAGCGCCACACTTCTCCGAGCCATTTGAGACTGACTGCAGTTCCAACAAGATGGATAATCCTTAATCCAGAAGGCCCACCAGAAGAGGATCAAATGCGGATATCAATGCCAGACGGCAGCAGAAAGGAGATCGCCCAGCCTGAGGCCAGCATCGAGGAGATACTGAGAAGCCTGGGCATAAACCCGGAGGAGGTCATTGTGGCCAAGAACGGCAGGATCGTTCCGGAGGATGAGACCGCGGGAGGATCAGACGATCTGAAGATCGTGCGTTTTGTGCATGGTGGATGAGGAGGAGACTGTGCCCCGGTGATGAGCAATGACTAAAGATGAAGATGCAGGGAGATACGCCCGCCAGATCCTTCTCTTTGGTAAGGAGGGGCAGGAGACGCTTAAGCATTCAAGCGTCTTTATCGCCGGGGCGGGAGGGCTGGGATCGGCCATTGCCTTTTATATGGCTGCGGCAGGCTTCGGCAGGATCCGGATCGTCGACTGCGATGTGGTGGAGAGCTCCAACCTCAACCGCCAGATCCTGCATGCTCAAGCCGACCTGGGACGGCATAAAGCCCTCTCCGCCTATGATGCCCTGGCAGGCATCAATCCCGATATAGAGGTGGAGGCGGTGGTGGAGAGGATCTCCGAGGAAAATGTCGATGATCTGCTACAGGACTGCGATATGATAATGGACGGCATGGACAGCTTTCCATCCCGATATCTGCTCAACCGGGCTGCCCTGAAAAGGGCCATCCCCCTATTTCACGGTGCCATCAGCGGATACCAGGGGCAGGCCACAACCATCATACCCGGGAGGACCGCCTGCCTCTCCTGCCTCTTTCCTCATGCCCCCCCTCCCGCCACCGCTCCGGCCATAGGCAGTACCTGCGGGATCATAGGCTCCATTCAGGTGACGGAGGCGATAAAGTATGTCACCGGGAAGGGCAGCCTTCTGGAGAATCGTCTGCTGCTCTGGGATGGCCTGGAATCTCGCCTGGAGGAGGTCTCTTATGAGCCCAGTCCTTCTTGCCGGGAGTGCCGGGCCGGGAGAAAGAAGTCCAAATTGAAGATATCATAAAGGGCTGAATGGGGAAAATGGATGAGAGAGCGGAAAGATCGGCAGGCCATCATCAAGATAATGGGTATTAATAGCAATAAAATATGATCATGGCTAAGGGATGTGAAATATGAACCAAGGCAAGAGCGCGCTTCTGGTGATGGGCTGCCCGGAGGTCCCGGTGCAGATCAGCATGGTCATCTATCTGGCCCATAAGCTGAAGAAGGCGGGCTGGGATGTGACTGTGGCAGGCACAAATGCCCCGGTCAAGCTGCTGAAGGTGGCCGATCCGGAAAGCTATTATGTGCAGAAGATGGCGGATTTGGACCAGACAATCGCGGATATAGTGGAGAAGAAATATGACTTCGATATCTGTTTCGCCTTTATGCACAGCGATGCCGGTATGACCTATGGGGCGACCTTTTCCGCCATCTCCCATGCCAGGCTCTTCGCGGTTGTATTCGGCAAGAACGCCGAGGCCCTGGGAGAAAGCATAGACTATCCGGCGGAGAAGATCGTGGCTGTGGCAACTCATAATCCAGGTCCGCTTAAGAACAAGATAGATAAGGTGGCGCTATGAGCTGCATCGAGCAGTTAAAGTACAGGCTGTATCTGGAGAGGACCTCATTCAAGGAGGCCCGGGAGTACATAGAAAAGAACTCGGAGGAGGTCTACTATGTCGATCCCGGCTACAGGATCTTCAAGGACTATTATATCATCGGGATTCCTCCCGTGGCCATGGGAGTGCGCGGAAAAGAGCTGCTCTTCACCTATGTCAAGCCCTGCCACGGCACCTTCGTCATGGGGATAGACTCGGATGAGGAGATAGCCCGGCTGAGGGAGAATGAGGCCAGGAAGGTCAAGGGCTCCCTCAAGAAAGCAGATAAAGCCAAGGCCGAGTCCAGCAGCCCTCCGGCCAGCTTTGCCGAGATTTACAGGAAATAGGCGCGGGCAGAGAGATGAAGATCAAGGTCCTGGCCTTTGCCGCCTTTGGGGAGATTCTGGGAAGAGAGCGAGAGGAGGAGCTGGAAGAAGAGGCCAGCGTGAGAGAATTGCTGGACGAGCTGGCCTCAATTGTCCCCGGATTCAGGGAGGCGGCATTCGAGCCCAGCGGGATTCTGCGCGATTATGTTCTGCTCATGGTCAACCGCAAGAGGATCGATCCGGAGAGGGATCTCTGCCGGATTCTGGTGGAGGGGGATGAGCTGGCTATCTTTCCCCCCCTGGCAGGGGGCTAGCTTT
>Ga0302252_1001371_pt1 | contig 14272 bp, 12 predicted proteins | sample AAG_RA_Leu_MG_FD_193511 | JGI IMG/M metagenome (GOLD analysis project Ga0302252, IMG submission 193511) | Enriched activated sludge microbial communities from anaerobic digester in WTTP, New Holstein, Wisconsin, United States - AAG_RA_Leu | ecosystem: Engineered > Bioreactor > Anaerobic >...
GATAATTACCAGAAGGATGGTCTTGCCAGCGCGCAGAACAAAATCTTTCAGCCGGTGCCAGGTATGCAGCATGATTCCGTTCAAAGTGGGTTTGTGATAGGGCGGCAGTTCCATCACAAAATTGCCCGGATCGCTGCGAAAAATCGTTTTCTTCAGCATGAATCCCGTTAGCATTGCCATCACGATGCCAAAGAAATAGAGTCCAAAAATTACCAAATCAGCTTTTCTGGGAAAAAACAGCATGCCCAGGAAGGTATAAACAGGTAGCTTTGCCCCGCAAGAAACGAAGGGGGTTAGCACAGATGCAAAAACTCTGTCCCTGGGGCTTTCCAAAGTCCTGGTTGCCATAATGGCCGGGACTGTGCAACCAAAGCCCACCAGCAAAGGGATGAAAGCCTTTCCGGGTAGTCCGATGCGCCGCATGAACTTGTCGGCGATAAAAGCGGCCCTGGCCATGTAGCCGGAATCCTCCAGGACCGACAAGCTTATGTAAATGAAGAATATTGGGGGTATGAAGGTGCCAATCGTGGCAATCCCTCCGCCCAAGGCATCGCTGAGCATAAATCTCAGCCAATGCGGCAAACCCAGGCTGGCCAGTCCCAAACCAAGCTGATCTACCAAGAGCCAGTTCAGAACCGCATCGATGATACCGATGAAGGGCTCGCTGGCTTTTACGGCAAAAAGAAACACCAGATACATCACGGCAAAAAAGATCGGAAGTCCTGCTATACCGTTCAAAACAATCTTATCCACGGCATCGGAAAAAGTCCAGTTGCCTGGTTTTTTCCGCTTCACTACATCTTTTACCAGGCCTCTGATGAAGCCAAACCGGTCATCGGCGATCACGGCAGCAGGTTCCTGGCCACGATGTTTGGCGATGGCGGCTATTTCTTTTTCTACCTGCTGTTTGTCGGAAGGCTGCAATTGTCCGGAAAGATAGGGATCGCCTTCGATTAGTTTAATCGCCTGCCAGCGGCTTTGGATTAGTAGATTATAGCTATGCCCGGCTTTATCCGAATCTGCCAGTCCGCTGGCTTCCCATCCCAAGCCTTTGGTTTTTACAAGGCGCTGCCAGATTTTTTCCAGATGGTTCTCCACCACCTCATCATAATGGATCGAGGCTGGAAGCTGAGGTTTATCTACCAGGTTGCCGATGAGCTCAAAGAGCTGTTCGCTTTCCAAGCGCCGGTTCAAAACCAAAGGAAGAACCGGAAAGCCCAGATGTGAGCCAAGGTGCTCTGCGTCTATCTCAATGCCGTTGTCCCTGGCGATATCGGTCATGGACAGGCAAAGCAGCATTGGCGCACCCAGTTCCATCAGTTGGACTGTGAGATACAGATTCCGTTCCAGGTTTGACGCATCGGCGATGTTTATTATCAGATCGGGCTTTTCGTTCAGAATATAGTCTCTGGCCACCAATTCGTCAGGCGTCCCTCCTGAAAGAGAATAAATACCTGGCAGGTCGATCACTTCAAAATGGCGGTTATGAAGGCTGAAAATCCCGGATTTGTGTTCAACGGTTACCCCAGGCCAATTGCCCACGGTTTGCCTTGCACCGGTTAAGGCATTGAAAAGGGAGGTTTTACCTACATTGGGATTGCCTGCGAGGGCAATTATCGGCTTATCTCTCATCGGTTTGATTCTCATTCTCAGTTGATGCACATTTCCAGCACAAACCCCGGATGCTTAGCTCTATATCTTCTTCTTTGAAGTTCAGGCTTTTAGCCAATTCGGCAATCAAGGGGTCAACGCTCTGAAGGTCGGTTTCCACCAGGCTTCCACAACTGCGGCAAAGCCAGTGAATGTGTTTTGGATGACCATAAATATGCTCATACCGTTCTCTTCCGGCACTGCGTAGAGCGTGCTGAACCAATCCGGCTTCCAACAGCAGCGGAAGCGTGCGATACACAGTAGCCAGGGAGATTCCCTGGGAGTGGCTCTTGATTCTGCCATAAAGCTCTTCCGCGTTAAAATGCTCATGGATGGCGAAAACCGCTTCCAATATCTTTTTGCGGGGTGAAGTAAGCTTCAAACCCTTTTTCGCGAGATAATCCCTGAAGATCGTGGCATGATCGGCCATGGCTGTTATCCTTTCTTTTATTACTGAGAATCAGTTGCAAATAAATCAGAGGCTGGGTTTCTGTCAAGCTCAAAGTAGCTGTGTCCAGTTTCCCTGGGTGCGACTAACCTCTATAAACCCTCACTGAAAACTTCAAATCCTATCACCAAAACTTCAAATCTGGGAAATTCGGTGATAACATGGGGCTTCGGGGCTGGTAGTTTGTATCACCAGTTCTTCAAACCTGTACCCGAGAAACCTCAACAAGACTACAGAAAACAAACCCAAAACCCTCCACTCGGGGTTCCCATGTATCTACAAGTGGGTCTACTCGCAAAAAAGGTTAATCTACGGTAATAAAGATACAATCTCCGTTTGCGACAGATTTCGTCTGATAGGTAGTGCCATCAACGATGAAACTTATTTCGATTGAGCCGGAGCTATCAATCTCAAATTCGGCATCACCATCATCGTCGGTGTAATCTTCCAGCCACGTTGAAGAAGGCCAGCTATGAATATCCAAAAAAACTTTACGCCCTGTAGCGGCTGATCCATCATCCCACTGAGTATGAACAGTAAAGCTTATCATATTACCTCCAGCATTTAATTGCAGAGTTTATAACTGACCATAATAAGTCAAGCACAAAACCATCGCAGTATTCACTCCGCATTTTTAGCTTCAGGATGACAGAGCTACCAACCGGTCCCATCCTGTTCTTATCCTGTAAACATAGCATAAGTATAGAATGGGCAAAAGATTGGCTTCAGAGGATCAGCCGTGGCTGGCTGTTGGTGAATTTTCGTGCTCCGTGTATGCGGAGCCAGGCTCAGGGCTCTGCCCCGGCAATCCATATTCCGGAAGAACCTTTGAATCATGCTGTTATGCAGACGCTTCTGCCTCCTGGGTGGGCTAAAGTTCGGTTGACAGAAACCCCGCCTTGTGAAACGCTGCAATCTGCCTTCGGGCAAAAAAGCGCAAAGGGAATAGCATGATCGAGCTGAAGGACGTTTACAGCGGATATGGCCAGGAGGATGTATTGCAAGGCTTTTCAGGGAGAATTGCTCCGGGAGATTTTTGCGCTATTCTGGGTCCCAATGGCGCTGGCAAATCCACTCTGCTCTACACGCTTATCGGCTATCTGAAACCTCGCAGAGGTGGAGTAATAATCTCGGGAAAAGCCCTGGAAACCTGCAAGCCTGCCTGGATCGCGCGTCAGCTTGCCTTTGTTCCCCAGGAGCAGCGCAGCGAGTTTGACCACACGGTTCTGGAGACCCTGCTGATGGGGCGTTATCCCTATCTGGGGCTTTTGCAGTCATACAGTACAGAAGACATGGAAGTGGTGGATGCCGCCATGCACAAATTGCAGCTTGACGGTTTCAAACATCGCTGGTTATCCAAGCTGAGCGGAGGAGAAAAGCAGCGGGTATTCATCGCCAGAGCTCTGGTGCAGAATACGCCTTGCATCATCCTGGACGAAAGCCTTTCGCAATTGGATATAAACTACCAGCTCGAGATAATGGGTCTGCTGCGCGAGATCCACCGCCAGGAAGGCAAAACCGTGCTGCTGGTGTCTCATAATCTGAATCTGGCGTCCAGTTATGCCGATTCCCTGCTCTTTGTGAAATCGGGAAGGCTTCTGGCGCATGGCAACCCGGAAGAGCTTATGCAGACTGAGATTTTGCACGAGCTGTTTGGGCTGCGTTTGCAGGTCATCTCCAATCCCCATTCAGGCCGTCCCAATATCGTTTATCCCTGATTCCAAACTTTGCGCTTGACTTTTTTTCTGGCTTCCTTATAATGAAGAAAAGAAGGAAAAATGCCAGAAACAAGGAGGAATAATGAGTGTATTTTCCGTGAACGAAGTAATCGAAATGGCCGTGCAGATTGAGAAAAACGGTTTTGCTTTCTATCATGAAGCCACCAAACGCAAAGACCTCGATGCCAAAGCCCTGGAGTTTCTTACCTACCTGCGGGATCAGGAGCTGGACCACGAAAAGACCTTTCTGAACCTGCGCGATGATCAGGATATGGAAATCCTGGAGCTATCCCCGGATTGGGAATTGGTGGCCGAATATCTGAAAACCATCGTGGACGGCCGTATCTTCAATAACGAACATTCCGCCATCCAAATGGCCGCCAACGCCAAAGACCTGAACAACATAATCGACAACGCCATTACTTTCGAAAAAGATACTCTGCTTTATTTCCACGCCATAGCCGACAATATTAGCAATCCCAAAACCAAAACCACCCTGCGCCGGATTATTAACGAAGAAGTATCGCACGTTTTGAAACTGAACGATTTTAAAAAACGGATGGCATAACGAACTCCAAGTTTACCCCTCCGTGAAAAAATCCCGCATAAAACGCAGCAGCACCGGAATTGTGGTCAGCATAGTTCTGGTGCTGTTGCTCTGTTTGATCCTTGTTTACAATCCGATTTCGGTGAGATTGATGACGATCGGAGTGGCGGTTTACTATGGTCTCGATCCCGGCATTTTTTACCGCCTGATCCGCACCGAAAGCTCGTTTCGCAGCTTCGCCATTTCAAACGCCCAGGCCATTGGTTTGGGACAGATAAGGGAAAGCACCGCCTTCTATATCCATAAACAGCATAAAAGGGGCTGGCTGTTTGTTCCCTTTTACAATCTGAAGCTGGCCGCCAAGTACCTTGTTTACCTGCAGGAACGCTTTCAGGGAAACTGGAGCCTGACCCTGGCAGCCTATAACTGGGGTGAAACCAATGTCTCCAAGCGCATCGGCAAACTGAAGATCGACCCGCAAGCAGATTACAGCTATCGTTTCAAGGACATTCCCGAAACCTATAACTACGTTAAAAAGATACTAAACGCCAAAAATAAGGCTTGACGAGAATAGCCCCGTGCAAAAATAAGAGAAAGAAGAAGAAATCTCAGGAGTTAATTATGCTGCGTAGCCAAAACGGAATCTCGGTATACACCGTGCTAAGCGTAATCCTATTCGTCGCCTTGGTCTTCATCCTGGCAGTCCCGAATTTCTATAATCTGGACAAAGAAAAGAATATAGAAGACTGCGTGAATAATATGAAGCAGATCTGGGTGGCCACTACTGACTATATGAAAGATACAAATGCCGATTTTAGCGGCGACCTGAACCTGCTGACCAAAACCCCCAAGGCAACCGATCCCAAGAATAAATACCTGAACAGCCTGCGTTTCTGCCCCGAAACCAGCCGCCAGAAAACCGAGTACCTAGTTTATGGAAAATACGTGGCCGAGCAAATCGGTACTGAAATAAAACATAACTACGGCGTGATCGTACTTTGCCCAAATATGGATAAATTTCCCAAACACATGATCGGCAAATCATTCTACGAAAACATGGATCCAACTCAATTGCAGAACTATATGATCGAAGATATCGACTTTATCGACAAGGAAACCGGTTCCAACGGCGCTCGCAAGAAAGAACTGATCATGAAATACATCGAAATCTGGAAAACCGACGCCGAAGCTTTTACCAAACGTAAAGCCAATTCCAATGCCCTGCGCGCCATTCTTTTTCCGGATAAATTCGGCGAAATTGCCCCAGTTGAATGAACTAAGTATCCACTAAGCTTTGGGGGCGTGTGAATCCACGCCCCTGTTTTTTGCCTGATCATAACATCAGATAGGTGAACACACATGCAATATCAGGAATTCTTGGACCACATTTACCAGAAATACTCAGGAAACGTAAAGCTTGAGCTGAACCGCATGCAGGGTCTGGCTGCCGATTTGGATAATCCAGAAAACAGACTGAGGGGCTTTCATGTGGGAGGTACCAATGGCAAAGGAAGTGTTTGTGCCGCTTTGGAAGCGCTGTGCCTGGCCAATGGGCTCAGCACCGGGCTAAACACCTCTCCACATCTGATAAACTACACCGAACGCTTTCGGATAAATGGTTTGGAGCTGAATTTCCAGGAAATTCTGGAAAGCTTCCAACGCCACGAAAAGCTCTTTGAAAAATGGGATGCCTCCTTTTTTGAGATTACGACCACCATCGCCTTTTGCATCTTTGCCGAAAGAAATCTGGACATCGCCATCATGGAAGTTGGTTTGGGCGGCCGCCTGGATGCCACTAATATCTTCAGCCCTGAAGTGGCAGTGATTACGAATATTGGCCTCGACCACGTAAAAACCCTGGGCGGAACCCTGGAACTGATCGCCGCCGAAAAAGCAGGGATCATAAAACCTGGCATTCCCTTGGTAATCGGCGACATGGAAGATTCTCCCCGGGACATAATCGAAGGGGTTGCCATGGCCAAAAAAGCCCCTGTTTTCCGCTTTGGCAAAGACTGGACCGCCAGGATAAACAGCGACGACGCAGATGGCATCAGCTTTGATTACAGCTTTGGAAGGTATGTGTATAAAAACCTGCAGGCAAACCTGATCGGCGAACACCAGGCCGTAAATCTTGGCTGTGCAATCACCGCCTTTTTGCTTTATGCCGAAAAATCCAGACTTAGCTTATCCGAATGCGCCATCCGCAAAGCTTTACTGAATATCAACTGGCCTGGACGCATGCAACTGCTGTCCAGAAACCCTGTTTTGATCGTGGATGGAGCGCATAACGTGCATGGTATCAAAGCTCTGAAACGCAGTCTGGATAAAATCTACCCCAATCGCAAGCTGAAATTCCTGCTTTCCATCCTGGCCGACAAAGACTATAGTGAAATGATTCACCTCATCTGCAGCCTGGCTTCGCATATCTATGTAGCCCAAAATCAATCAGACCGCGCCGCCAGCGTTGAAGCCCAAAGCGCGGAAGTAAACAAACACCAGGTGCCCTGCACAGTTTGCGACTCGGTGGCCGCTGCCCTTAGCCTGGCGCTCTCCGAAGCAACTGAAAACGACATCCTGGTGGCGGGCGGTTCGCTTTACACAGTTGGAGAAGTGCTGCAAGCCTATCATGCCTAAGGAACTGGAGTACCATCTGGCGCATCTGCTGCCGCGTTTGCTTCAGCTAGGCATCGAGATAACGGAGCAACATGAGATTAGCTATGGCGTGCAACTTCGGCTTCGCAAGGATGGACATCAAAACGTTCTGAACATCTATTTCTCTGCCAAAAGAGGTATCAGCAGCGTAATCGGAGGCAGCGCCAGCCCCTTGAAAAACCTCCTTCTCTCCCTGGCGGAAACCCAGCTCGAAATCAACCTGGACACTACGGCTTACCACACCTGGAATAGCTGGATCGGCAGCGACGAATGTGGCAAAGGCGATTTTTTTGGCGCACCTGTTGTTTGCGCTTTTTGTTACGAGCACAGCCTGGACAAGCATTTCCAGGTGTTGCGGATTACCGATAGCAAATTACTGAGAGACAGCGAAATCGCTAAAATTGCCAAGCTGCTTTACAAACACTATCCTTCCCGCATTTCCTGCCTAGTGCTGAAGCCAACCCGCTACAACGAACTGATCGATAGCTTCAAAAATCAGCACAAAAACCTGAACGACCTGCTTACCTGGCTACATGGCACTGCGATTCAGAATCTGCTAAAGAACAATCCCGGGACGGAGGGAATCCTGGTCGATCAATTCAGCCCTTCCCAAAAAGTGCGGCACTACCTGAAGGAAAAAAATTGTCCTATCCCTTGCATCGAGCGCACCAAAGCCGAAACTGATCCCGCCGTTGCCGCAGCTTCGATAGTCGCCAGATATCAGTTTTTGGAGTCCTTCGAGTCCATGCGCCGGTTTTACCGGCTGGATTTCCCTTTGGGAGCCACTTCAAATGTGATCGAGGCCGCTGTGAATTTCGCCGAGCAATATGGTTTTTCCCGGTTGGGGGAGGTGGCCAAGCTGCATTTTAAAACCACGGAGCAAGTAAAGGCCAGGCTAAAGATATAGCTATGCTCCAGCTAGCCCTCAGCGTACTTTGCAGTGTTCTCATCGCCAATTTGCTGATGCTTTTTAACCGCAAAGGCAGGCTGGATATGCTGCCGGTCTTTCTGGGCAACTATTTCGTGGCCAGTCTGTTCAGTTTCGCTTCATTGCCAAAGGGAGGAGCGGAGTTTCAGAGCTTCGACCTCTTCTTTGGAATCCTGGCAGGAGCTCTGTTTTTGGGTAATTTCTGGGTTTATCAGCGCAGCATAGTTTATAATGGCCTCTCTCTTTCGGTAGGGGTAATGCGGATGGCGATGATCGTGCCGGTTCTTTTGGGCGTTTTACTTTTTCGCGAGCGGCTTTCGGTTTTCAATCAAATAGGGATTTTCACCGGACTGATCGCCTTTGGTCTGAAGGCGAACCCCAGGGAACTGCATAATCTTCTGTGGATCATAGGTTTATTTGCCATTTCTGGTCTAACCGACGCCAGTTTGAAGCTTTACAAAGAATTCGGCGGCGGGCAGGAAGCATTATTCATCTATGTTGTTTTCAGCGCGGCTTTTGGCTTCACTCTTCTGATTATTCTGCTGGGCCGGATTAAGGTTCCTATTTCTGCGCTGTTGGCTGGTTTTGCCCTGGGTATTCCAAACCGGCTTTCCACGGTGTTTTTTTTGAAGGGGCTGGATTTTGTTCCCGCCGCTCTGGCCTATCCGCTGGTAGCTGTAGCGATTGTGCTTCTGGGCATCATCAGCGACTTGCTCTTCTGGAAAAAACAAGCGGGTACCAAGGACCTGTTGCTGTGGGCATTGCTATTATCCAGCTTGCTATTGCTGAACCTTTAGAATCCATCAGACCTGATTTCGCAGGTTTTCCTCCAGCTCTTTCACCCAGCTTTTATTAGCCCACAGCGCACAACCACCCTTACCTTCCTTCAAGAGCTGATGATTATTGCGGATTTCTTGTAAAAACCTGGACTCCAGGGCTTCTTTCAGACTGCCATAACGTAGGTCGGTATCCGAAAAAGGTGCAAAGGGGCAAGGCTCCACCTTTCCCACAGGATTGATGTGCATAAAACCCCGGCCTGCCGCCAAACATCCCTCATACTGCTCTTCATCACCCGGAAAAGCGATAAACAAACCGGGCAGAGCCTGCATCAATCTGTCACAGAGGGGCTGAACCAGAGCTTTTTGCTCATCGCTGAGCAACAGCGCTTCGCTATCTTCTGCCACGGGAACGTATTCCACGAAGAAAAACAGCCGGCATCCCAATGCCAGCATAGCCTTTCCATAAGCTTCGGACAGCACTTGAGAGAAGTTTTCCGCAGTGAGGGTGATGGATATTCCCCAAAAAATCTGCCGGGAATTCAGCTCCTGGATTACCGCACTGAAATTCTGATATACTCCCTCCCCTCTGCGAAAATCCGTTTCCGCCTTGCCGCCTTCCAAACTGATAACCGGGATCAAATGCGGGTTGGCTGCGAAAAATCTGGCAAACTCGCTGTCCAGCAGCAAACCGTTTGTGAACACAGGAAAGATAATCCTGGGAAACCTAGCTGCCACCTCCAGGATATCTCGGCGCACCAAGGGTTCTCCTCCCGCCAAAAGCACTATTGAAACGCCCAGATCCTGAGCTTCTGAAAGTACTTGCTCCATTCTGGAAGGGCTTAGCTCAGCAGCTTCATCGCGGTGCAGAAGCTTGGAGTAGCATCCGCTGCAGTTCAGATTACACCTGCGGGTTATGCTGATTATCAGGATTGGCGGCACTTCCAAGCCAGACCGGCTGTGTTTAGCGCGAATCTTCGCAGCAGCCTGCTGATTGCGATGAGTCCTGATAAAAAAAGGTAGTTTGGCTGGCATTTTTTGCATGATTTGCAGGGCTTTGCCAAACTGCATCAGGATGTTTGTGTCAAATCTGGAGCGGATTTGCGGCTTCATGGCGGGTTCCTCAACAACAATTTTCAGGACAACATTTCTAAAAAGCCCGCTTCGTCAAGTAAAGATTAGGTTTATTATCCGGCATTTCTTGTTTCGCTTAGTCTGAAGCCAGAAATCTCCCCACTGGCTGGGTTTTCTGGAGCTGCCACAGGCATCCTTCCTCGCCTCCGCTGTGCCACCCGGATTCCACCCGAATGCCTCCGCTACCACATTCGGGAGGAATTCGGGCGGGTTTCGCCTGGAATAGCGGTTGCTTCCTAGCACGATAGAAGAATTGGGCTGGTACAGGAAGTCCAATTCCGGGCTTGACATAAAAAGCAGGCTGTGCCAGGATGAGATTATTGAAAATATAAACATCGAGGTAAAAGCCTATGATCACTGTTTACGTAAACGGAAAAGCAACGCAAGTGCTTAAAAACACAAAGGTTCTGCATGCCTGTGCCAAGGCCGGGTACCCCGTTCCGCATCTTTGTTATCACGAAGACCTTCCCGCCTTCGGCAACTGCGGAGTCTGTATGGTGGAAGCAAATGGACGCACCTTGCGCGCCTGCTCCACCCCCTGCGAAGACGGAATGCAGATAAAAACCACAGGCAAGAAACTGCTCGATCTGCGCCGCGATGCCTTGGAGATAATCCTCTCCAATCATCCCAATAACTGCCCCGAATGCATCAAAAACGGGCGTTGCGAACTGCAAGACCTGGCTCAGGAACTGGCTATCCGCCATATGAACCTGAAAAAGGTGCGCCGCAAATACAAGGGTCGCGACGAATCCTCCCCCTCCATCACTCTCGATCAATCCTATTGCGTGCAGTGCGGACGCTGTACCTATGTATGCAATGAGATTCAGGACGTGCATGCCCTGGAAAACTCCGAACGTGGCTTCAATACCTTCGTTGGGCCTACCTTCAATCGTCCCCTGGAAGATACCGAATGCGTGAAGTGTGGTCAATGCAGCGCTCACTGCCCCGTGGCGGCGATTTATGAAAACGACGATTCTGATGCTCTTTGGGCAGCTTTGGATAATAAAGATATGGTTTTGGTGGCTCAGGAAGCTCCCGCGGTCAGGGTTGCTTTGGGTGAAGAATTTGGTCTGAAACCGGGTACCAACGTTAAGGGAAAAATGTATACCGCGCTAAGGGAACTGGGCTTTAATTATGTGTTTGATACGAATTTCGGAGCTGACCTCACGATCATGGAAGAAGCCAGCGAATTTGTACATATCTTTAGCAATCACCCCGAAGAATTTCCGCTAATCACCACCTGCTGCCCTTCCTGGGTGGATTATCTGGAAAAATTCCACAGCGATCTGATCCCCCATTTTTCCTCTTCAAAATCCCCGCATCAAATGGTGGGAACGATTGTGAAAACCTATTGGGCGGAAAAAATGAAGCTCGACCCCTCAAAAATCTTCCTGGTCTCAGTGATGCCCTGCACCGCCAAAAAATACGAAATCGAACGCATGGAAGATATGTACGCCTCCGGGCATAAGGACGTTGACCTTACCATCACCACCCGCGAACTGGCACGCATGCTAAAAACCCGTGGTATTGATCTGGCTCATCTGCCGGACAGCGAAGCCGATAATCCCCTGGGCGAATACAGCGGAGCCGGAACCATCTTTGGCGCTACAGGCGGAGTGATGGAAGCCGCTCTGCGAACTGCCTACAAGCTCGCCACAGGCAAGGAACTGCCCGATCCCAAAATCGACTTTGTGAGAGGCGGAAAAGGCATTAAAAAAGGCAAGATAGAGATTCTGGGAAAGGAAGTGAGAATCGGGGTTGCCTCTGGGCTTGGTAACGTGTCCAAACTGATGAACGAGATCAGGGATGCCAAAGCCAAAGGCCAGGAACCACCATACCACTTCGTGGAAGTAATGGCTTGCACTGGCGGTTGCGTCGGCGGGGGTGGACAACCCTACCGCTCTACCACCAGAATTCGCTTAGCCCGCGCCAAAGGCCTTTACAAAGAAGATGAACTTTGCCAACGCCGCGAATCGCACAATAACCAGTCCATCCAGAAACTCTACCAGGAATTTTTAGGAAAACCGAATTCCGACAAAGCCAGGAAACTGCTGCATACCAGCTATCTGGCCAGGCCGATTGTGATTAGCAAGAAGTGAAGATATTGGCGTTCAGCAATGTGCTGACAATAAATGATTTATGAACAGGTTTGCCAAAAGTGGGAGTTAACTCCCACTTTTGGCAGTGATGAGGATTAATTGACTATTTCACAAGCGATAATCAAGCCAGCTACGTTTGATGATATCGAAGCCATCGCCACGGTGCATATCCAAAGCTGGAAAGAAACCTACCCCGGGATCATGCCTGCCCAAAGGATCGCCGCCCTGAACCTGGAAAGCTGTATGCGGAACTGGCAAAGAAGCCTGGAAGCGGGTTCACGGGTTTTTGTGGCAGTTGTGGATGATACAATAGTCGGTTTCGCCGCAGGCGATAAAAACCGCAGCAATGAACACTGCGAAACCGGACTTGGGGATAAATGCGACTGTGAGCTTGCAGCCATTTATATCCTGAAAGAACATCATCATCGCGGCATCGGCAGAGCTTTGGTAAAGCGCTTCGCCCAAACAATGAAAGAAGAAGGATATCGCAGCATGGTGATCTGGGTTGCCGAGAAGAATCCTGCTACCGGTTTCTATGCCGCACTGGGCGGCGAACAAGTAGACAGGAAGTTTCTGATGGTGTGTGAGGAAGCTATCCCCGTAGTGGCTTTTCGGTATGATTTGCAGGTGGTGAAGTGATGAGATGATTGATACTAGGAAATCTGCGATCCTGTTTATTATTCTGGCCTGGGCATCCAAATCCTCCTCCTTGCCAGATCCTGGTTTTTAGATATCATATCATTATAGTAGAATATAAAGGATCATCGATAGATGCAACAAAAAATCAATCTCGGCATAGACGGTATGCATTGCGCTTCCTGTAGCGCGAGAGTGGAAAACGCTCTGTCCAAGCTGCCCGGAGTAAGCTCTGCCCACGTGAATCTAGCTTTGGAAGAGGCTTTCATCGATTATGACGACAAGAAGCTAAGACCTGAGGTTTTTGGCCAGACCATAGCCAAGCTGGGTTTCCAGGTTCGTGAAGAGGGATACCAGGACGAAAATGAGCAGCTTAAACAGATGGAGCTGGCCAGAAAGCGAATGCTGGTTTCCTGGGTTATAACTCTGGCGGTTCTGATTTTCATGCTACCCCACATGGTTTTCAAGGCTGCTATAATAGGCCATAAAGCCGATGCCTGGCTGATGTTTGGCCTTAGCCTGATAGCCATGCTTTTTCCAGCCCGGGCCGTTTATGTATCAGCCTTCAAGTCTGTGCGCAGTGGAGGAGCCAATATGGATGTCCTGATCGCCATGGGCACCCTCGCCTCGCTGTTGGTGGCACCTTTGTCGCTTATGGTAAAAGGGCTTTCACCTCATGACTTTGCCGGGATAGCAGCCATGATAATTTCCTTTCATCTCAGCGGTCGCTATCTGGAAGCCAAGGCCAAAGGCAGAGCATCAGAAGCGATCCGCAAACTGCTAAATCTTGGTGCAAAAACAGCTCTGATCAGGCTGGACGGCAAGGAAACCGAAATCCCGGTTCGCAAGCTGCAGATTGGCGACATATTTCTGGTAAAACCCGGCACCAAGGTTCCTACAGATGGTGTAGTCATAAAAGGAAGCAGCTCTTTGGACGAATCCATGGCCACCGGCGAATCGCTTCCCGCCAATCGAAAGGAAGGGGACAGGGTGTTGGGCGCTACTCTGAACCTGGATGGTTATCTGGAGGTGAAGGCAACCCAGGTTGGAGCGGATACATTTTTAGCCCAGGTAATCAGACTGGTTAGCGAAGCGCAACATTCCAAGGTTCCGATTCAGCTCCTGGCGGACAGGATAACGTCGATCTTCGTACCCGTGGTTTTAGTTCTCGCCTTCTCGGTATTTACGGCCTGGATGCTTTTCCCTCAGCTAATGAATGCTGCGGCTTCCCTGATTTCTTCCCTGATCCCCTTGCGGCTTCCTTCTACTGGCCTTTCAGCGGCGCTTTTTGCCTCAATAGCCACCTTGGTGATTGCCTGTCCCTGCGCCCTGGGATTAGCCACTCCCACCGCTCTGATGGTAGGAAGCGGCATCGGAGCCCAAAGGGGAATCCTGATCCGCAACGGCGAAGCTTTGCAGCGGATGAAAGACCTAAAGGTAATTGTCTTCGACAAAACCGGAACCCTCACGCAGGGAAAACCGGAACTGATACACATAGAAACTCTCAGCGGAACAGAGCAAGAAAATCTGGCCTGGGCTGCAGCCTTGGAGGAAGCCTCAGAGCACCCTCTGGCCCTGGCTGTCAGAACCGCGGCCCAAGACCTTAAGCTGCCGGAAAGGGAGTCCTTCAGCGCTTTTCCGGGACAGGGATTAAGCGGAGTAATAGAAGCCAAAAACTGCTTGA
>Ga0302252_1001372_pt1 | contig 14265 bp, 7 predicted proteins | sample AAG_RA_Leu_MG_FD_193511 | JGI IMG/M metagenome (GOLD analysis project Ga0302252, IMG submission 193511) | Enriched activated sludge microbial communities from anaerobic digester in WTTP, New Holstein, Wisconsin, United States - AAG_RA_Leu | ecosystem: Engineered > Bioreactor > Anaerobic >...
TGTTCAACTAGCTCGAGAAGTTGCTTGTTAGTTTCCCCTTCATCCATGCTTTCGACTAAAAAATATTGCTTTTATATCACTTAATTTTTTTGGTCTATATGTATTCTAGCGAGCTAAACACGTACAAATTTTTTAGTTCTCTGTTTCTATGGGGCCGGCAGGCTTTTCTTCTCCCTTGGGCTGCCACCCTGCCGCAAGCTCATCGGTGCGCTCATCGCCTTCTGTCCCGGAAGGGAGGTCGAGGTCGCCTTCAGGAATCTCCTCACCCGTCTGCTGAGGGCCATAAGGATCGGTAGGACCGGGATAGACCGGGCCCGGCCCGACTGGACCCGGAAAATCTCCAGGATTCTGGACACCGGTACCTGGCTGGATCGGCTTGGGAGACGATGCCGGTGTGGCCGTGAATGGCGATTCATATCTCAGGTTAACCGGGTAGCCATCCTCCGAATAGGAGATGACTGTGGTTATCCAATAGCTTCCGATCTGCTGAGCGGTAATAGGATAGCTGACCTGCTGGGCCAGCCCCGGATAAAGCTCCAGGCTCTGTCCGCCCATATTCGCGACCACGCCAGGAGGGAGGCTGGGCGTGACCATGGCCTGTATGGAGTTCTGGCCATTATAGGTTAAAGATACAACCACATTTGCCATCTGGCCTACCTCTACCGAGGATGGCATCAGACTCTGGTAGGCAGTAAGTCCGTTGCCACCTGCAGCGGCAACGGTTAAAAGAGTCACTGCCCCCAGGATAAGAATAATGTGCACCAATCCCAAATGCTTCATCGCATCCCTATTGGTCTATCAACGAGATTTAAAGGTACCTGTCATACGAGATTGATATGAGGTCTATTCGACTTCATCCGGCCCGTTTTCCTGATTTGGTCTCTGTTTTATGATCGGACATCAGCATCTCTTCTTTTACCCTGCCATACATAAAATACTTATTTGGCTCGGAGATATGAGTCTCTGATGGACGTCTCTTTCTCTGCCTGGCGGCATTCGCGAGAAGAGAGCTTGCAGCTCAAGGGAGACAGCTTCTCCTTTCTCTTCGATAGGCGCTACACCAATAGGCTTAACAGGATGAGCCGGGTCTTCTTTGAGGCCTATGTTGCGGCCACCAAGGAGCTGGCCGCGCAGGAAGACCGCTTTCCCAGCCTCTCTGAGATCGATGCCAAGATGGAGAGCGGTGCAGTATACGCCTTCAAAGACCGCCTGATGAAGAACACCGAGTTCTTCGAGGAGGTAAAGATCTCCGGCGTATCCTATCTGGTTCCCCGCGCCCTCAAATTCGTAGATTCTGCCGGCACATATACCGATCTGATACTGAACATCGAGGAAGGGACAGTGGTGCTTCCCACGCGAAGGAAGACCCCTCTGCCCCCAGAGAGCCAGATTTCCGGCGAGGATGAAGAGACCGGCGGGGAAGCTGAAAGGATTCCTGCAGATAAGTACGAAGAGACAACCGCCCCCCAATCGGGAGAAGAATCCTGGGAGCAGGAGGAAGAGGCAGGCGTGCCGTCCTATCCCCCGCATACGCCTGAGGCATATGAGGAGATCGCCCCAGCAGCCGAAGCAGCTGAATCGGCCCCTTCACCCGCAGCCTCATCCGCTCCGGCCCAGACGCCTCAGGCAAGAGTGGAGAGGCAGGCCTCATATCCATCTAAAGAGCCTGGCCAGCCACCAGCAGATGAAAAGAAGAACGTCTTGCCTGTAAAGGCTGCCGCCATTCTGGGAGGAGCCATAATCCTGGCCTTAGCTGCCTTTTTACTGTTCTCGCCTCCCCCAACACCACCAGGTGAGTCTATACTGGTAGCATACTCGGCCTATCTGTCCAATGCCAGCAACGAGAGCTATCTTGGACTGGACATAGCCAACCCCGGGGCCATGGCCAATGACATTGAGGTGGCTCTGCCTCGGGATATAGACCAGAGCATCAGCGCCAGAGGAGGCGTTGTTACCATATCTCATGGGAATAATACCACGGTGCGGCTCAACTCCAGCAGCGACGCCAGCGTCAGGATCTATCTGAAGGGCAACTGGACTGCCATTCCCGTAGGACTCAGCTTTGCTCCGGCGCAGGGCTACGACACCAGCTTGCAGGTTCACGGCCAGGACTACGATATCACCCGCAAGAATGATACCATGATCCTAATGTTCAACCTGACCGGAGAAGGGGTAAGCTTTGAACAGAGCTACTCCAAAAAGCCCTAGACTGGCCGCCGTTATCAAGAAAGAAGGCGCAGAGGTGGCCTTAAAGAGGATAATCTCCCTCGGCCTCCTGGACAAGGGCCGCAAGGTATTAAAAAAGGGGGACCGGGTGGAGATACCGGTTTTAGAGCATCTGGACGAGTTTGATATGGTGGTGCAGGAGAGCCCCTCATTCTATCGCAAGCGGGCCGACCTATCGGCTGCCCTGCGAGGCCAGATGCCTGAGAGCGGTCTCAACCTCCTACCCCGCGGCTGGTTCATTCTGGGGGAGGTGATTATAGTCAAGATCCACCCCCGGCTGAGGGAATACGAGCATGATATCGGCCGAGCTCTTCTGCAATATTATCCTCGCTGCTTTACCGTCCTGGCAGATGATGGCATTGAAGGAAATCTCCGCCGGCCTGTGCGCCGGACCATAGTCGGCAGCAAGAGCAGGACGGTACATAAAGAGAACGGCGTCATCTTTCATCTTGATGCCAGAGAGGTGATGTTCTCCCCCGGCAACCTCAGGGAGCGCATGAGGATGAGCCGGCTGGGAAGGGGAGAGACGGTGGTGGACATGTTCGCCGGCATAGGCTACTTCAGCATACCAATGGCAGTTCATTCCCGGCCTAAAATGGTCTATGCTATAGAGCTCAACCCCTATGCTCACCAATTCCTATGCCAGAACATCAGGGCCAACCAGGTTCAAGAGATCGTCCAACCGATACTGGGCGACTGCACTATCGAAACGCCCCAGGGCATAGCGGACAGGGTTCTGATGGGCATGGTCCAGATAACCGATCAATACCTCAAGACGGGGATCTCTGCCCTTAAGCCTGGTGGAATGCTGCATTATCACCAGACCATTCCCTCCTGGCGATTTCCGGAAGCGGCGATAGAGGAGATAAATGATGCGGCAGCAGACGTTGGATGCCGGGCAGAGATCCTCCAATGCCTGAGGGTAAAGAAGTTCTCCCCCGGCGTGGTCCATGCAGTCATCGATGCCCGGATCGACAGGGATTTTTAGCCAGAGGCCCTAAAGCAGTGCTATGATAGTCAAATGGCTGGGTCATTCCTGTTTTCTGCTGGAGGGCGAGGAAGGCATCAGCATCCTTCTCGATCCCTTCTATGAGGATTCCGTGGGCTATCCCCTTCCCAAGCTGAAGGCAGATATGGTCCTGATCAGCCATGAGCACACCGATCACAATAATGTCCATGCCGGAGGAGCCGGCTCCAAGGTGATCTCCGGACCGGGCGAGCATAGCTATATGGGATTGAGTATCAGGGGGATAAGATCCTATCACGACCAGAAGACGGGGCGGCTTAGAGGGGAGAACACCATATTCTGCTTTTCTCTGGATAAGATCAGGATCTGTCATCTGGGCGATCTGGGGCACATATTGAGCCGGTCTCAGATAAGCGAGATCGGCCCCGTGGACCTGCTCTTCCTGCCTGTAGGCGGGAGATACACCATTGATGCTAAAGGCGCCGATGAGGTTCTAAAGCAGCTTCACCCCGCCCTGGTCGTGCCCATGCACTACCGAACCGGTAGGCTTTGCTTTGAGCTGGATGGATTGGACGGTTTCCTCGAAGGCAAGTGTGAGGTGTACAGATATGATCTCCTGCATCTGACAGAGAAGGATCTGGCGGGAGCAGTGCGGGTGGCTGTTCTGGCCTGTCCTGCGGCGGAGGGAGAGGCCGATCGATAGATTAATAACCACCTGCTGCAAGGTAGCTCTCGAAGCCCGGTAGTGTAGCGGTCAATCACAGGAGGCTCTGGACCTCCTTACCTAGGTTCGAATCCTGGCCGGGCTACTATTCTTATCCTGCGCCAAAAGCGCATATTGAAAGCTAACCCTATCTTTGCCGGACCAATTTATCCCCTGGCTATTGGTCTCAGGGCTCAAGGCGGCTTTTCTTCAGATCTTCCATGGCTTCCGGGGTGAGATGGATCTCAGCCAGCTGTATGGCTCCCATGGAGGAGATCATCCTGGTCATCATCTCCGAGATGGAGCGTCCAAGAGCATCATCTCTACTGGAGAGAGCCATGGAAAGGGCACAGCCCAGGTTGTAGGCGGTCCAGCTGGCATATGTGAAATGGACCATTAGATCCTCCATGCCCCCGTCTATCCAGGGGCCCTCCGAGTCGGGCCAGATCACTCTGGACCGGATATTCTTGGGGCTTGAGATCTCCGCCTCAAATTGAACCAGGCTGTCTAGCATGATTTCACATTCCTGCAATGCTGGATTTCGCGCAATTGATCACCTTTCATATGTGCGCTCATCCCTATTCAATATTGCTGTGGGCGAACTGATGCCTTCCTGCCACCGGGATTATAGCCGGATAAAGCCGATCTAACTGCATTATGAAAATAATCTAGCCAGTATAGTTCATAATTCGAGACTGGTGATGCATAAGTTCCAGGCAAGCCTTAATAAGCTTTTAGGCAGTTAAAAGAATATAGTGGACAGATATTTAATACCAACTGAGAACTGGCTGATCGTCCTACTCCTGGCGATCTTCATCGTCCTCATCGCTCCGGCATCATCCCAGGAGGAAGAGGGATGGGCCTCATCCCCTCAAATGTCAGAGCCATCTACTGTTTCCTTTCAGGGTACTGCTGTCTAGGCTCCGGATAGCATTCAGAGGGCCATAGATGGGGCCAGGCCGGGAGAGATCTTGATCGTAGAGAGCGGTGTGTATCATGGTTCGATAAATATAACCAAGACAATATCCATGATCGGAAGAGATACCGGCAGCGGGCCGCCAGTGATAGACGGCGACGGCAACGGCAACGGCAGCGTCGTGATTCTATCCGCAGACGGAATATATCTGGAGGGCTTTAAAATAGTCAATTCCAGCCGGGCGGAGGGAGATGCCAGTCTGAAGCTGATCTCAAACAAAAATGTCGTCCGAGATAATCTCGTGGCCGAAAGCAATGCAACGGGAATCTTATTGTCCGGCTCGCAAGAAAACCAGGTCATAAACAATACCATTATGTAAAACGGCCTTCACGGCATATCCCTGGATAACAATTCATCGCAAAATAATATCTCCATGAATTTAATTAAAGGAAATAACGGCAGCGGGATTGCACTGTGGAACAACAGCGATGAGAATCTCCTGGATGAAAACGACCTCTCCTCAAATCAATTGGGCATAAGCCTCTGGGATGGCTGCGATCGAAATCTGATTCTCAGAAATAACGCCAGCGCCAATGCCTTTAGCGGAATTCAGATCTATAAAAGCACGGAAAGCACCATAGCCGAGAATGCGGCGGCGTCGAATGACTATTCCGGAATTGCCTGCGTCTCTTCAATGAATAGCAATATCACGAATAATAATGTTAGCTGGAATAAGTATGGCATAAATCTGGCCGGAGCCACCGGGGACTTGATCGCAGACAATGATGCAATATCGAATCAGATGCAGGGGGTCAGAGTATCCAACTGCATCAATATGAGCCTCAAGAAAAACCGATTGCATGGGAATCGGGATGCAATCTTGATCAAAGGCTCACAGTCCATTGATGCACACTCAAACAATGTCAGCTTTAATGAGCTGGGAATGGCCTTTCAGGATTGCCGGCTCTGCAGGATCAATGAGAATGTAGCTCTAAAAAATGGCAATGGCATGGTTCTGGCATTATCATCTCAATGTACAATATCCTCCAATAAAATACTTCACAACCGTCTTGAGGGGCTGGCTCTGGGAAGCTCGGACGGCAATCTGATCCGGGAAAACGAGATAGAAGGCAATTACGACGGCATCTACATGGATAATTCAACAAATAATTCGATCCTGGTCAATCATGCATTCGGCAACACCGATCATGGAATATTGCTTTATAATAACTCCAGCCGCAATATCCTTAAGGACAACCATTGGGAGGAGAACGGATGGGGTCTTCTTCTGGCCCAGTCCAGCTATAATATTCTGGTCGATAACATTGCCAAGAACAACTACTATGGCCTGTATCTTTCTTCATCCGAGGGCAATAACCTGTCCCGGAGCATACTTTCTGGAAATATTTATAATTTTGGAGATATCGGATTTAAAAGCCCGAACTTCGTGGACCTCACCAATATTGCAGATGGAAAGCCGATCTACTATCTCTGGGGCGAGTCGGAGGTCACCATTGATCGCAGATCAAGGGCGGGAGCTGTCTATTGCATTGATTGCAGAAATGTCACCATCAAAGACCTCTCCATCTCCAATAACAGCAGAGCAATCTACTTTAGGAACACCACGGGATCGAATATTGACGGCAATGCCATAAGAGGCTGCTGGAATGGCATTTTCCTGGACCGCTCTTCCAGCAATCTAATTGAAGAAAATGATGTCAGCGGAACTGAAAATGCGCTATTCCTGGATAGCTCCGAGGACAATATCCTAAAAGCCAATAAAGCCATAGACAAATCCTATGGAATAGTGCTCGAGAGATCCAGCCGCAATTCCATAGCCTCAAACCTGGCCAAAATCAATTATGCCGGCCTTGTAATGGCCGGATTCAGCGATGCAAACACGGTCCGGGAAAATGAACTGGGTGGAAATGGCATAGGAATCTTTTTAAATGCCTCCTCCGGCAACGTCCTCCATCAAAACAATGCCAGCAGAAGCGAGTTTGTGGGCATAGATATTGTAAATTCAAACAGAAATGAGATCAATGGAAATAAAGCTTCAGCATGCTGGCTGGGGATATACCTAAAGCAATCCGAGGAGAACCTCATCCATGAAAATGAGATCATTGAAAATCAAAAGAGCGGCCTGTATTCTTTTGAATCCCATTCTAACAATTTAAGCAGAAATGCAGTCCATGCCAATGGATTGGACGGAATAGCCATGGATGGATCGCATAGCAATACCTTGAATGCCAATATAGCTCGACACAATTTAAAGGCAGGAATAAGGATCACGAACTCCAGCCAGGACAGACTGGAGAAGAACATTGCAGAGGGGAATTACTGGGGAATCTACATTGAGAATTCCAGTCGAGATGTGATGAGGAGAAATTTTATGATAGAGAATAAATATAATTTTTATTCGCGTGGATATAACGATATCGATCCCTCAAATTTAGTCAAAAGCGCATCCTTGAGAGATAATGGCTCTGTATATTATCTGGTAAATGATTCGAACAGGATCATAGATCAGTCATCAAATGCGGCAGTGATCTACTGCCTGAACTGCACCAATATGACCATGAGATCCATCAACCTAACCAATAATGTCTATGGCATCCTGCTGGACAACAGCACCGCAATCAGAATCGAAGGATCAGAGCTGGCCTACAACATGGTGGGGATGAGCCTATATGCCTGCAACGACAGTAATCTGGAAGGCAATATAATCCTGGCCAATGAAAGGGACGGGCTTGAGATATTTGCTTCGGAAAATAATTCCATCCAGAGAAACAATATCCGCAATAATGTGGTGAATGGCTTTGTCCTGGCCAATTCATCAGGCAATGATATCTCCTTTAATCGGATGGAAGACAATATCGTTTCTGGTATCCATCTCAATTCTTCTTCGGGAAATTCCCTCCAATCAAATCTGGTCTTTGAAAATGGTGCTGGGATGCTTCTTGACTTCTCCGGAGGAAATGCCCTCTGGGGTAACAGGATCGAGAATTCAGGCTGCAACTTCAATGTCAACGGCAGCGGATATGAGGACTTCGAGAACGACATATCCTCAAGCAATCTGCTCAACGGCAGGCCCATATACTATCTTTTCAACCGTTCAGATGTGGTACTTGACTCCAGCAGCGGGGCAGGATCGGTATTCGGTCTTTATTGCTCCAATCTGACCCTTGAGAATCTTGACCTCAGGGAGAATTATCAGGGAATCTGCCTGCGCAATACCACCGGCTCAAGGGTAATCGGCAACAAACTGACAAACAACACCTATGGCCTGTCCTTGTTCGGCTGTGAGAATAATATCCTGGAGGACAATACTGCAATCGAGAGCCAATTCGGTTACAGCCTGAACTTCTCGGAGAGAAATATTCTCTCCCGCAACCGGGCTGTTGGCAGCTTGGCTTACGGCATATACCTTCAGGGCTCCGGGCAGAACATTCTCAAGGATAACCTGATGGAGGGCTGCCGCCATGGCCTCGCTGCAGATCGGGAAAATGACATCGATATCTCAAACAGGATCAACGGACTATCAGCATATTTCCTGGTCAATGAGAGCAATAGAGTTCTGGATGGCACCTCTGCTGCGGGCACAATCTTCTGCTTCAACTGCAAAAATATCACCATTAGGGATCAGAACATCAGCGCTGGATGGCATGGAATATCCCTATTCAACACCACAGGCTCTCTGATCGAGAGGAATAAGCTCCGCCGAAATCTGCAGGGAGTATTCCTGGACGAATCCTCAGGAAATGTCTTAAGAGGAAATCAGATCGTAGATAACTACAGGAGCGGCATCCAACTATCCCATTCTCACCAGAACGATCTGCAGGAAAACCTGGCTGCATTCAACCACAATGGCATCTGTCTTCTTGATTCAAATGCTAATACCATCGCCTCAAATAATATTTCTGACAATGCGGAGAAGGGAATCTGGCTTAACCGTAGCCATATGAATAACCTGACCAACAACAGCGCATATCACAACGGCCAGGGAATCCTTCTGGAGTCATCAGGCAGCTCCCGACTGCTTAACAACAGCATGTCCTCCAATCAATATAACTTTGCCTTTTTGGCAGAAGAACGGATCCATCTGATGCAATCCATCGGACCGGACAACCTGGCGGATGGAAAGCCAATCCTCTTCCTCATAGGATCAGAGGGAAAGGTGATAAACAAGAGCGATAATGCCGGGGTGATATATTGCATTGACTGCAGCGATATGGCGGTCCAGGACCAGGAGATCAGCAATTCTTCTTATGGCATCTGCCTGTACAATACCACGCAATCCCGGGTGTTCAACTGCAAGATCAGAGACTGCGAGAAGGGCGTCATGCTCATCGATTCGGAAGACAACCTTATCGATGATAACCACATCCAGAGCAACGGCTTTGGCATTTACCTGAAGCATTCCCTCTCCAACCTGATCTCACAGAATATGGTATATAGGAGCCTGGAAGATGGCATCAAGCTGCTCGAGTCAGATGAAAATGCCATCTGGAAGAACAGGATTGAATCCAGCCATCTGAGCGGCATCAATCTCGATCCTTCCAACCGCAATAACGTTACATCTAATTCTATCTCCGACAATGGTGCAGACAATGTGAACCACGGACCTGGGAGCGAGAGCAATAATTTAAGAAACAATGGGATTGTGGCGGCACTTCCTTCTCCCAGGGTCAAGACCGGTGGGGAAGAGGAGAGAATTGACTACTCCGCTCTGGTTGAAGCGGAGAGGTCCAAGCTGTGCATGGGCAATATAGCTTTTGAGCCGGAAAGAGAGATGATTGTGGGGGAGGTGCACAGGGTAGAGGCCAGGATATCGATCAACCAGACGGTACAGGATCTGATCGCCGGTCTGTCATCTTCGGAAAAGGTAAAGGTGGAAAGCATTCCTGTCAGCATCTTCATGAAGGTCAGGCTCACCGGTCCAAAGTTCGATATATCTCCCATAACCGATGAAAGGCAACTGGTGGCCAAGAGCGGCCATCGGGAGTGGCTATGGGATGTCACCCCGCTCGAGCCGGGAACGCATGATCTTACATTGTCTGCCTTCGCCGAGATAATCCTGCCCGGACAGGAGCCGATGACAGTTGACTTCAGGGTATTTTCGAGCCATATCGAGGTGATGGCAAGAGAAGAGCCTGTGACGGAGAAGACAGAGGGATTCATCAAGAAGAACTGGCAGTTTATCGTGGGAACTCTTATCATGGGATCCGGGCTGCTCAAATGGATACTGGGCAAGATCAAAGCCAAATCCAGCAGAGCCAGAAAACGGGAGGAAGAAAAGGAGGAAGATAAGGCCAAAGAGAAGAATCAGGAAAAGGCCGAGGACGCGGCCAAGAAGCAATGAGATTTATTGGTCTGATTGATGAATTGAAAATGGGCCCGAGGGCCAGCCGCAGCATCTCCACAGCTTATATAACCATCATCCAGTGCCGCCACAGATCCAAGATCATACGCAGGATGCGTCAAAGCACTGAAATTCCCAATTCTCTGGAGGCTTCCAGTCATCTGGCCAGCTCTCCTCGCTCTCTTTTCCCAGAACCAGTACGGTGCTGTCATAGGCAGGTTTCATGTCGCAGCCCTCCGGCGATATCGCCTCCACCTTGACCTGATTGACCTGCCTTCCGCCGCCTGTGACCTGAACCTGATAGATTATTGATAGGGAGCCCTTGGGCTTTAAAGATATGATATTCCAGAACAGGGTATTGCTTTCTAGGTCATAGCTGGTGACATCAGGAGTGGCCTCGATCAGCCTCATGCCCCGGGGCAGGCTATCGGTGACCGTGAGGCTGGAGGTGCAGTTGCCTTGGTTTTCTATCCTCAGCAGATACCAGACCAGATCGCTGGCCGACTCATTGACAAATGCACTCTTTTTAACTGCGATCTGATCGCCCCGGGAGGGTGCACATGGCAGCCATCCACATTCCAGAATGGAGATATTGCTGGCAGAGGCCCAGCCGGCTTCATGGCTTCCTGCCACCTGCACCCTGTTGACCAGCCTATTGCTCAGGTTCTCCCCGATCTCCAGCCAGAGGGTGATCTCGGATCTTTCGCCCACAGGCAGGTGGGTGAGAGACCAGTTGGCGCTGGACTGGGTAAGGCTGGGCCGGAGGGAGGAGTTGACATAAACCGCTCCGGGAGGAAAGAGGTCGCTGACATATATGGGCGAGAGAATCTCATTGCCGTCGTTTTCAACCATGATCTTGTATCTGGCATAGGTCCTGCTCTGGTTTTCCGGCTTGATGATCTGGCCGTCCTTGATCACATTGATATGGGGGCGGTCGAATCGAGCTGTTCCCTCAAGGCGGGTCTTGTATTTGATGGAATACCGTCCCAGGTACTCCTGCTCTAGGTCCATCTTCCCCTCTACAGCCTGGCGATAGCTGGCTCTTCCGGTGAAGTTGGCCTGGCTCTGAATGTAGTTCAGGCCCGCCAGCAGCGTCTCCTTATCCATCTGTGTCAGGCTGCTGTACTCCTCCTCCAGGAGTGTTCTTCCCTGATCTCGGGAATAGATGCCCTCCGTCCACTTTGATGATTGATCGGGCCAGCGGGGGACGGTACGGCTCAGATCAACCGGAGAGCTGGACAGATTTACATCCTTGTGAATGAAGTTGGTGTAGGTCTCGATCATCTCTTCCGCAGAGTAATTTCCAGTTCCTGCTTCATGGCTTCTCTGGCTGGTTCCCACTCTCCTATCCCCAGCCACGAATCCTGTGCCGGAGGCTGATCGCCTCGAGCTCAATCCGGAGCCGTATTCGTCTATCTTCTGATAAACCCTGAAGCTTCCAGCATAGTCGTCTTGAGAGTCCAAGAAGGTCTTCTTGCCATCCTGGCTCTTCTTTTTTGCCCCAAACTGGCCCTGCCCCTCGAACTCAGATGAGAGCTCTAGAACCGACTCGTTTTCGTCCAGCTTGATGCGACTGTCCAGGCTGATATTCTTGGCATGGGTGAGGGATCCGGCAAAGGAAAGGCCGCTCACGCGGTTCCTGGCCAATGTCCTCTCGCTCCAGGGAGAGGAGGCATTGACGGTGCGGCTGCCGTAAAGGCTGAGAGTCACCGGCTGGTGCATGGCAGTCATCGATCGGTTCGCCTGGATGGACTTGTTCTCGGTGATGATGCGAAGCTCTTCTTCGCTCTCATAGATACCGCTGCCGTGCTCCCGGTTGGACAGCTCCGTTCCGGTCTCTCCCAGGACGGTGACCGTAGCGGTATCCTCGCTCTGCCCTTTGATGCTGGAGGTGAGGGCATAGACGGTATTCTTTATCACCAACTGGGGCAGCGTGGTGGAGTAGTCGTCGGCTACATTGACAAATCCATCTCCGGATACGGATGAGGTCATATCAAACCTGAAGTTCCTCTCCGGGACCTGGACGATCAATGTGATCACAGCGCACTGGCCGGGGGCCAGAGTTCCCAGGTGCCATTTGCCGTCCTCTCCCGTATCCATGGAGCTGTAGAGAAGGATGAGCTGCTTGTCGACTACATCCCAGGCTACCACATCCTCCAGGGGCAGGCTGCCGTCGTTGCAGATGGTGATGGTATAGGTGATGTTCTCGCCGCGCTTGACCGTCTTCCGGTCCGCCTCCTTGCTCACATTAAGGGAGAGGATGTCCACCTCGGCAATGTCCGATGCAAAGATCTGGCTGCCGTTCTCGGTGGTAGCTGTGACTCTAGCCTCATTGATCTGTAGACCTGAGGCATCTTCATTTACCCTGGCCGTCAGGATGATAGGCATCAAGCCTCCAGGCTCTATGAGACCCAGATCCCAGGATACATGACGGCCGGATAGGCTCCCATTGCTGTCGTCCGAGACATAGCTCATGCCCTGGGGCAGGATGTCGTTGACCCGGACAGATTTCAGATTCATCTGACCGGTGTTGCTCACATTGATGCTGAAGCTCACCGGGTCTGAGGCCTGGGCAAAGGACGGATCTGCCTCTTTTTCTATGCTGATGTTCGCCCCGGCGTTCAACTCCAGGGAGGCCTCATCGCTCAGATTGCGGCCGTCGGCGGAGATGGCCCGGACGCTGGCCAGGCTTATCAGGGTTTCAGGAAGGGGATCATCCAGAAGGGCCAGCAGGCCGATCTCTCTGCCCTCCCCTGGCCCCAGAGGCCCGGCGTCCTGCCAACTCAGGATATGGGTGCCGTCAGGCTCCAAAGTGATATCCGGCTCCTGCCCGCTCTCCACGGATATGCCGGCGATGCCCGGAGAGAGCTGGTTGGTGATATTGATGTCTCTGATCTCGGAGTCGCCCAGATTGGTTACCTTCAGGAGTTGGGCATAGCTGGCTGTCCGGCTAAGCTGGAGGGAGCCATCAATGGAGATTCGAATAGAGGGAGGCGCTGAGCCTAAGTCCTTCCCATTCGACATCTTCATAGGATATTTATCTTTTTCTGAATTACTACCTGAAATTTTACTATAAGGTTGATCCCCAATGCCGTCTCCATCAGTGTCGGTTCCATGATAATCGGACCAGTAATTACCATTATAATTGTTATATAATTTTTCATTGTATTTGTAAATCATTTTCTTGGTGGAGTTCCAATGGTTGTCCGAGTTGGACCAGGCATTAATAGCATTTTTCAAGGTATTGAGGTAGATGATGTTGTTGCTGGAAGAATAGATGTGGATACCTTCATCGTTGCCGGTGGCTTCGTTGCCGGAGATGTTGTTGCGGCTGCTGGAAGAAATGAGGTAGATGCCGTAGGCATTGCCAGTGGCGGTGTTGCCAGAGATGGTGTTGCCGCTGGAGGAATAAAGGTAGATTCCTACATCGTTGCCGGTGGCTTCGTTGTCCGAGATGGCATTGTTAGTGGAGGAAGAGAGGTGAATGCCGCGTTTGTTTCCGGTGGCGGTGTTGCCAGTGATGTTGTTGTTGCTGGAGGAGAAAAGATAGATGCCCCAGGTTTTACCGGTGGCGGTGTTGCGGGAGATGGTGTTGCCGCTGCTGTAGGAAGTGAGGCAGATGCCGTAGTCATTGCCGGTGGCGATGTTGCGGGAGATGATGTTGTATCGGGAGGACTCGAGGCAGATGCCGTAGTCATTGCCGGTGGCGGTGTTGCCAGAGATGGTGTTGCCGCGGGAGGACTTGAGGTAGATACCGTATTTATAATTGAAGGGGCTGCCTGAGATGGCGTTGTTGCTGGGGGAAGAGAGGGAGTTGCCGGTGGCGATGTTGCCGGTGATGGTGTTTTTGTTTGAAATTACCATTATCCCAGAATTATGGAGTGACGGATTACAGGCATTAAAACCTTGCAGGCTGCAGCCGTCAGCGCTCAGGGTGATAGCCCCACCCGAACCTTCGCCGTCCACCACCGGCAGACCGGAGCCGGTGTCCACTCCCTTCAGGATAAGGGTCTTGTTCACCACCACATGTTCGTAATAGGTCCCGCTCTGGACCTCGATGGTGTCGCCGGGGCTGGCGTTATTGATGGCCT